>Ga0056135_10000004_pt1 | contig 84890 bp, 80 predicted proteins | sample WorMetG1aBELIZE1_FD_67481 | JGI IMG/M metagenome (GOLD analysis project Ga0056135, IMG submission 67481) | Marine gutless worms symbiont microbial communities from Max Planck institute for Marine Microbiology, Germany - Inanidrilus... ...
CCGCCCCGCCAATGAACCGACCATGCAGTCGCGTCACGCGAGGGCGGTGACGTCCAGGCGCCGCGCAGGCTTGACCAACGGGCCTCCGCGTCGGATCGTCGGCGCGATGATACCAGCCGGCCAGGGGAGACCAGCATGAAATACGCCCTCGACGGGGTCCGCATTCAGACCGACGGCGACGCCTATTGGATCGCGCCCTCGGCCGTGGTCATCGGCAACGTGCACCTGAGGCGCAACGCCAGCATCTGGTGGAACGCGGTGATTCGCGGCGACAACGAGCCCATCGTCATCGGCGAAGACACCAACATCCAGGACGGCTGCGTGATGCACACCGACCCCGGCTTCCCGATGACCTTGGGTGCCGGCGTCACCGTCGGCCACCAGGCGATGCTGCACGGCTGCACCATCGGTGACGGCAGCCTGATCGGCATCCAGGCGGTGATCCTCAACGGCGCCAGGATCGGCAAGAACTGTCTCGTCGGCGCCAAGGCGCTGATCCCCGAGGGCCGCGAGATCCCCGACAACTCGGTGGTCCTCGGCGCGCCGGCCAAGGTGGTGCGCGAGATCGCGCCGGAGCAATTGAAGGTCACCCGCCGCGCGGCCAACCACTACGTCGGCAACTGGCAGCGATTCAAGGCCGGTTTGGAGGAAGACGGATAGGCCAAAAAAAGAGGCCGCCACGATTCCCAGGAATATGCTTCGACACGGCGCGGACGCGCCTGCTCAGCATAAGGCGTTGCGTGCAAGCCTGTTTTCTTCCCTCATCCTGAGCAGCGGCGGAGCTGCGCGTCGAAGGATATCGCTGCGAGCCGGCTTTAGATCCGCGTATTGGCCTGCATGATCGCGAACATCTGGTCCTCGAGGGCGGCGCGGCGCCGGCGTAGCTCGCCGTCGAGATGGCCGTGCTCGGGATCGACGTCGGGGTTGAGGCCGCGGATCTCGCGGGTGACCTCGGCGTGGTGGGCGCAGAGGTCGTCGAAGTCGGGGTCCTTGTCGCGGATGCGGTCCAGCATGTTGCGGAACCGGCTGACGACGATGTCGAGGTGTTCACCCATGGCGTCTCCTCCGCTGCGGCGGCGCGCCCAGGCTGCAGGCGCTATTTGATCACCCAGCCGCTGAGGTGCTGGCGCAGGTTCTTTTCCATTTCGGCGTCGAAGTCCGTGGCCAGCTGCCGGACCAGATCGTACCAGAGCTGCTCGCGCTCGTTGACGGTGGCGTCCTCGCCCAGGGTCTTCGACCGGTTGGCCCGCGCCGTGGCGAAACCGGTGCGCTGGCCGGAACCATCGAACACCTCCAGCCGCGCTTCCATGCCGGCGTCGTAGCGTTCCGCCTGCTCGGTGCGGAAGACGCCGGTGATCCCTTTCTGGGTTTTCAGGCGTGTTTCGGTGACCGACCCGTCGATGACCGTGAACACGGCATGGCCGCCGCGGCCGCCGGCCTTTATCCGGTCCCTCGCCCAACGTTCCAGCACCGCCGCCGGCCGCTGCGCCAGCAGATGGTCGACGTTGGGCGCCGCCAGGGGCGCGCGGTAGGCGGTCACCACCTCGATGGCGCGGATCGAGAGGGTGATCGGCGGGCGGTGGGCGAAGGTGATCTCCGGAAACTGCGGACGCGCGACCTGCGTCTCGCAGCCGGCAACGGTCGCGAACAAGAGCAGGACAGCGGCAAGGAAGCTTGGGCGGACGGTCATGACGGACCATCTTGGCACGGTGCCGGACCGGCCATCAAGCGCGGACAAGGCGAATTGCGTGAAGGTTTTTCAAACCTCAGCGGTAGAGGTCGCCGAGCGCCGCTGCATCGAACCGATAGTCGGCCTTGCAGAACTCGCAGGTGACGGTGACGTGGCCGTCCTCGGCGAGCGACGCGATCTCGTCTTCCGGGAACGCCTTCAGCGTGCGCTCGACCCGCTCGCGTGAGCACCGGCAGTCGTGACGCAGCGGCCGGCGGCGGTAGACGCGCACGCCGTCCTCGTGGAACAGGCGGTAGAGCACGTCGTTGGCGTCGAGGCCGGGCGCCAACAGCTCATTGGTCGAGACGCTGCTCATCAGGATCACCGCACGGCGCCAGTCGTCTTCAGCCTCGGGGTCCGGATGGGCGCCCTCGGCCGGAAGCCGCTGGATCATCAGCGCCGCCGCCCGTTGCCCATCGACGGGCGAGTTCATGTCTGTCGCACAGACGATGATCGCCGTGTCGAGCTGTTCCGACTGGCGGAAATAGGCGTGGGCGCACTCGCCGATGGTCGCGCCTTCCAGCGCGGTGATGCCCTGGTAGCGCTCGGTGTTCGGCCCCTGATCGACGGTGAACGCCATGTGTCCGGCACCCAGCAACCTGGGAACCGCGCCGGCCGGCTGCGGCCCGGACGCGTCGAGCCGTTCGGCGTCGAACCGCGCATAGCCGCGCAACGCCCCATCGGAGGCGGCGTCGGTCACCATCAGGCTGACCGGGCCGTCGCCCTGGACCTGCAAGGAGAACACGCCCTCGTACTTGAGGCCGCTGGCGAGCACTGCGGTCATCGCCAGCGCCTCGGCGAGCAAACCCGCAACCGCCGCCGGATAGCCGTGCCCGGCGGTCGCCGCTTCGATCGCCGGGCCGAGGCGGACGAGGCGGCCGCGCAGGCCCGCCTTCTCGATCTGGAACGGCTGGACGAAATCGCCGAAGGCGGTGACGGCCGGGGCATCCATGAGATTAGAAATGGGGCTTCGTCGCGGCGACGGCAAAGACGATCAAGAAAGGCACCAGGCGAGGATGCCCTTCTGCGCGTGCAGGCGGTTCTCGGCTTCGTCCCAGACCACCGAACGGGGCCCGTCGATAACTCCTTCGGTGACTTCTTCGCCGCGGTGCGCCGGCAGGCAATGCATGAACAGGGCGTCCTCGCGGGCGCGGTCCATCAGCGCCTCGGTCACCCGGTAGGGGGCAAGCAGGTTGTGGCGCCTTGCCTTCTCGTCGCAGCCCATGGACACCCAGGTGTCGGTGACCACCAGGTCGGCACCGTCGACGGCCTCCTCCGGAAGTTCGGTAAGCAAGACGTCGGCGCCCTCCGCCTGGGCCCAATCCAGCACGTCCTGGCGCGGGCGCAGTGGCTCGGGGCACGACAGCCGGAGCCGGAAGCCGAACCGCGCCGCCGCACGCACCCACGAGCAGGCGACGTTGTTGCCATCGCCGCTCCACGCCACCGTGCGTCCGGCGATGGTGCCGCGATGCTCCTCGTAGGTCATCACGTCGGCCATCAGCTGGCAGGGGTGGGATTCGTCGGTGAGGCCGTTGATCACCGGCACGGTGGCGTGCTCGGCCAGCTCGAGAAGCTTGGCGTGGTCGTCGGTGCGGATGAGGATGGCGTCCACGTAGCGCGAAAGCACCCGGGCGGTATCGGCAACGGTCTCGCCGCGGCCGAGCTGGGACTCGCCGTCGCCGAGGACGATTGTGCGGCCGCCGAGCTGCTGCATACCGACCTCGAAAGACACCCGGGTTCGGGTCGAGGGCTTCTCGAAGATCATCGCCAGAGCCTTGCCGGCCAGCGGAGCGGCGTCGCCGGCCGCCATCGTGCCGGCCTTGAACGCGCTGCCCTGATCGAGGATGCCGCGCAGGGTCGCCGTGTCGAACCGGTCGAGATCGAGGAAGTGCCGGGGCGCGGTCATTTCACGCCGCTTCTGCTGCGAGCGCCGCGCACGCCGCGTCGATAATCGCTGCCGCCTCGTCGACCTGCGCCGTTTCGATGATGAGCGGCGGCAGCAGCCGCACCACGTTGTCGGCGGCCGGAACGCTCAGCAGCCCGCCCTCGATCAGCCGTGCGATCAGCGCCTTGTTCTCGACCACGCACTTGAGCCCGCGCATCAGCCCGAAGCCGCGGGCCTCTGCGACGACACCGGGATGCTTGCGGGCGATCTCGGCCAGGCGGTCGCCGAAATCCTCGCCCACCGCGCGGACGTGATCAAGAAACCCTTCCGCCAGCACCACATCGAGGACGGCGTTGCCGACGGCTGTCGCCAGCGGATTGCCGCCGAAGGTCGAGCCGTGACTGCCCGGAGTCAGAGCCGCTGCCGCCTCTTCGGTCGCCAGGCAGGTGCCGATGGGAAAGCCGCCGCCGAGCCCCTTGGCGACGGCCATTGCGTCGGGCGCGATGCCAGCCCACTCGTGGGCGAACAGGCGGCCGGTGCGGCCGATGCCGCATTGGACCTCGTCGAAGATCAGCAGCAGTCCGAACTCGTCGGCGACGGCACGCAGACCCTTGAGGAAGTCGACGGTGGCGGCGTTGATGCCGCCTTCGCCCTGGATGGGCTCGACGAGAATCGCCGCCGTCTCCGGCCCGACCGCGGCGCGCAGTTCGTTGAGATTGCCGAAGGGAACTTGATCGAAGCCCTCGACCACCGGATCGAAGCCGTCGAGCATCTTCGCCGACGCCCCGGCGGCGATGGTCGCCAGCGTGCGGCCGTGGAAGCCTCCGGCGCAGGTGATCACCCGGTAGCGTTCGGGTGCGCCGTTCCGGTCGTGGAAGCGCCGCGCCATTTTCAGCGAACATTCGACCGCCTCGGCGCCTGAGTTGCAGAAGAACGCCCGGTCGGCGAACGTTGCCGCGACCAGCCGCTCGGCCAACCGTTGCTGCTGCGGGATGTGATAGAGGTTCGACGTGTGCCAAACACGACCGGCCTGATCGGTCAGCGCTTCGACCAGATGCGGATGGCAGTGGCCGAGCGAGGTCACCGCGACGCCGCCGCCGAAGTCGAGGAACCGCCGCCCGTCCGTGGCATACAGGTAGGCGCCTTCGCCGCGCTCGAAGGCGACGTCGTAGCGGTCATAAGTGGCCATAACGGCGGCGGTCACGGGCTGTCCCTCAAATGGTACGGGCCGGTGCGTGAGCATTTCCCGGTCATGCTCCGCAACCGGCCCTCCGCCGGAAAGGCGCCCTTTTATCGATGCCGCCCCGCGCTGTCAACGGCGCCCGGGCGAATGTCACGCAGGCGTCACGCCTTCAGCTTGTAGCCTGAGCGGAACATCCAGGTGCAGAGTGCCCACAAGGCCGCGTTGACGGCGGCGAGCACGGCGACGCCCAGCAGCGGCGGCGCGTCGGCGTGGCCAATGAACCCGTAGCGGAAGCCGTCGATCATGTAGAAGAACGGGTTGACGTAGGCGATGGCCTGCGCCGCCTCGGGCAGCCGGGCGATGGAATAGAACGTCCCAGAGAGAAACGACAGAGGCGTGACAAGGAAGTTGGTCACCGCGGCGATGTGGTCGAACTTCTCAGACCAGATGCCGCCGGCGACGCCGAGCAGCGACAGCATCAGCGAGGCCATGAACGCGTGATAGACGATGAACACGACGTTGTGGACATGCAGCGTCACGAACGGCGCCATCGCAACGGCGACGACGAGCCCAACCACGACACCCCGGGTGGCGCCGCCCATGGCATGGCCGAAGGTCAGTTCGTGGGCGTTCAGGGGCGGCATCAGGGTGTCGACGATGTTGCCCTGGACCTTGGCGATGACGATCGACGACGACGTGTTGGCGAAGGCGTTCTGGGCGATGGCCATCATGATCAGGCCGGGTGCCAGGAACTCCATGAACGGCACCCCGCCGACGGTCTCGACGGCGCGGCCCAAGGCCAGCGCGAAGATGGCGAGGAACAAGAGCGTCGTCACCACCGGCGCGATAATGGTCTGGGTGTAGACCTTCTTGAACCGGCGCACCTCGCGCCAGTAGAGGGTCCAGAGGCCGAGCCAGTTGGCACTGCCGAGATCGCGGGCCGGGTCCGCAGTCAGCTGGCCTGAGATGGGGAGTTCGGACGCATCGGACATGGTGCCGGTTATAATGGGGTCGCCACCGCCGGGCCACAACCGATGCCGAAATCCCCGACCCCCCGCAAGGCGACGCCCAGGTCATTGGAGAACGCCGCGCTGCACTACGTCGGCCGGTTTGCCGCCACCGCGGAATCCCTGCGCCGGGTGTTGATGCGGAGAGTCGAACGGTCGGCCCGTGCCCACGGCACAAACAGAGCGGAAGCCGCCGCCTGGGCCGAGGACATCGTCGCCCGCTTCGTCCGCTCGGGCCTTGTCGACGACGCGGCTTTCGCCGAGGCGCGGGCGGCGACCCTGCACCGGCGCGGCACCGCGCGGCGGGTCATCCGGCTCCGGCTCCTGGAGAAGGGCGTCGACGAGGACACGATCAAAGGCGCCCTCGTGGCCTTGGGCGAGGACACAGCCGACAGCGAGCGGCAGGCGGCGGTCAATCTCGCCCGCCGTCGGCGCCTGGGACCGTTCCGCGTGGCCGAGGATCGCTCAACGCACCGCGAAAAGGACCTCGCGGCGCTGGCCCGTGCCGGCTTTGGCTACGACGTCGCGCGCAAGATCGTCGACGCGGAACGCGCCGACGACCTTTAACGCGCTGGGTTACGGGCGTCCTCCGCCGATGGCCAAGTGTCGGGCCATCGGTATCCGGCACGCCCCGCTCCGAGTCAGATCGCCGGCCCCATGAGCAGGTCGGGCAGCCACGTGGCGATACCCGGGAATAGGCACAGCAGAACGATCCCGAGGACCATGCACACCATGAACGGGAACGCTCCCTTCAGCACTGTCGGTAGAGACACGTCGGGGACGATGCCGTTGATAACGTAAAGATTGAGGCCGACGGGCGGCGTGATCAGGCCGATCTCGAGGTTGATGGTGACGATCGGCGGCGTGTCAAGGCGACGGCCGCTCATCGCTGGCGCAGACGACGCAACACCGTGGCGTGGCGGCGAAGGCGACCGGCCCACGGATCTATGCTGGGCCAGCCCCGCCAACCATACTTGCTCAGGGGATTCGATGCCGCGCGGGCCGTGATCGACGGGGACGCGGAGCAGTTTGGATTCAGTGCGGATTCTGGTATGGTAACATCCACTGCGCCAAGAACACCATAGATGAATATCTCTCAGCGAAAATCAATCACCCGCGCTTCGCAGAAAGCTGAGAGACATGAGGAGATCGTTAAAGCGCTCTCCTTGGATCATGATATGGGCGCGAAGGCTTTCCGCCGCCCTTTCTTCGTCCCCAGCCATGATCGCTTCGACGATCGTTTCGTGCTCGGCAAAAGAGCTGCCGATCCGGCCGCGGACGCGGAGTTGCAGGCGCCGATAGGCTTGCAATCGCCGCCGCAGTTGGCGGACCTCGTTTGCGAGGAAGCGATTGTGACTGCCCAGATAGATGGTTCTATGGAATAACACATTCTTCTCGTAATAGACGTCGACATCTTCTGTCTCGGCTGGCAGGCGGCACGCTTCATGAGCGTTGAGTAAATCCCGGCGCTCATCGTCGCTCATTCGTCGTGTCGCCAGCCGTCCGCAGATCGCCTCCATTTCAGCCATTGTCTCGAACATCTCGACCAGAGTTTCCGTCGTTACCTCGGTCACAATCGCTCCCCGACGTGGCCGGATCTCAATAAGACCGGACGTCGAGAGTTGGTGCAGCGCTTCTCGGATCGGTGTCCGCGAGACCTCAAAGCGTTTCGCAAGGGAAACTTCATCGAGCCGCGTTCCAGGCGCGAGGCGCCCCGTAACGATTTCATCTTCCAGCGCTTTTCGGAGTTGGTCGACGATACGCTCGGCCATTATGCAAAACCTCGTTAAATTGTATACAATTTATCTTGACATGGATGCAACTTCATAGAAAACTGTACACCAATGAGCCCGAACTGTGTAATTGGGTCGTTACAGACATTCTTGCAGCTATGGGAGGCACCCATGACACCACTCCGCACATCAATTCTTGTGGGCGCCGTCGCGCTCGTCGCCACGGGCTCGGTCCAGGCCCAAACTCTCAAAGCTTCGCATCAGTGGCCTGGTGGCAAGGGCGACGTACGCGATGAAATGGTTCAGATTCTCGCAAAGGAAGTCGAGAAAGCAGATGTCGGGCTGAAGATCCACGTCTACCCGGGTGCCTCCCTGTACAAGCCGAAAGAGCAGTGGGGCGCTCTGACCAAGGGTCTGCTCGACATCTCAGCTTTCCCGCTGGATTACGCTTCCGGGCGGCATCCTGAGTTCTCCGCAACCCTGATGCCGGGGCTCGTACGCAATCACGATCGGGCTAACCGGCTCAACAATTCCGCGTTCATGCAAGACATCAAGAAGAGCATCAACGATGCCGGCGTCGTGGTGTTGGCCGACGCGTGGCTCGCGGGTGCCTTTGCCTCGAAGACGAACTGCATCACCAGCCCCGACACCGTCAAAGGACAGGTCACACGGGCGGCCGGGCCCGCGTTCGAGGAAATGTTGGCCGGTGCCGGAGCATCGCTCTCCTCGATGCCCAGCTCGGAGATCTATACGGCCATGCAGACCGGCGTGCTGATGCCGCCAACACCAGCTCCGGAAGCTTCGTCTCGTACCGTCTTTACGAGCAGGTCAAATGTCTCACTGCTCCCGGCGAAAACGCCCTGTGGTTCATGTACGAGCCAATCCTGATGTCGAAGCGAAGCTGGAAAAGGCTTTCGGAAACGCAGCAGGACGCTTTGCTGGCGGCCGGCAAAAAAGCCGAGGCGTACTTCCTTGAAAAGGCCAAGAAGCTCGATGAGAGGCTGATAGACAAGTTCAAGAAGGCGGGCGTCGAGGTCGTCGCCATGTCTCCCGAGGACTATCAGGCATGGCTCTCGATCGCCCAGGACACCTCCTACAAGAAATTCGCCGAGAAGGTGCCCAATGGCAAGGCGCTGATCGAAAAGGCGCTCGCTGTCGAGTGAACCGCGCCAAGCTCAGCCTTGCCTTGAGCCTAGCCTTCCACCGCTCAAGCGAAAAAAAACAGTGCCTCTCCCCGATTGGGGGAGAGGCCACAGGGAGGAAACAGCATGCGCAGGTTCAGAAGACTCGTAGACACCCTCTCGAAGATTTTCGGACTCGTTGCTGTGCTTCTGCTCGTCGCTTCCGTAGTGGTCGTCAGCCAGATGGTTTTTGTCCGCTATGTGCTTGTCGATTCGACGATTTGGCAGACCGAGTTCGTCACCTACTCAATCGTCGCGGCGACCTTTCTTGGAAGCCCCTACGTCCTGCTCCTCAAGGGCCATGTGAGAGTGGACCTCATCGAGAACGCCGTCGGAGACAGCGGCAAGATGGCGCTGCGGTATCTGTCCGACGTGCTGAGCTTCCTCTTCTGTGGGCTGCCGGCTGTGGCTGGCTGGATCCATTTCCACGAGGCATGGGTCAACAACTGGACGACCGATACCGTTTGGGCCCTGCCTTTGTGGATCCCCCTCCTGCCGATGCCGGTGGGTTTCGGACTTCTTTGCCTGCAGTTCATCGCTGACTTCCTCAGACTCGAGGAGGAAATCCAATGACTCCGCTCATCTCAGGGATTCTGGTTCTCTTCGTACTGCTGGCGCTTCTCGCCATCGGCATGCCGATCGCTTTCGCCCTCGGTTTCGTATCCGTCGCCGCCTTGATTCTCACCGAAGGTTGGTTCAGCGTCTCGATCGTCGGCGAGACGTTCTTCGGGGGACTTTCCAGTTTTGCCCTCGTTTCAATTCCAATGTTCATCCTGATGGGCGGCGCAGTGGCCGCGTCGCCGGCCGGCCGGGACCTCTATGAAGGGCTGGATCGCTGGCTCAACAGAGTGCCGGGAGGGCTCGTTCTCTCCAATCTCGGGGCGTGCTCCATTTTCGCGGCGCTCTCAGGTTCATCTCCGGCGACCTGCGCCGCAATAGGAAAGATGGGCATCCCCGAGATGACCAAGCGCGGCTATCCGGAGGAAGTCGCCGCCGGTTCCATCGCCGCGGGCGGCACCCTCGGGATCCTGATCCCCCCCAGCATCACCATGATCGTCTACGGCATCTCCACCGAGACATCCATTGGGCGTCTGTTCATCGCCGGGCTCCTGCCCGGTGTTTTGCTGACCGTCCTGTTCATGGGTTGGACGATCTTCTACTGCAGGGTCAAGGGCGTCGGCCTCGACGCGTTGGCCACGCGGTACAGCCTGAAACAAAAGCTCGAATTGCTGCCGCATGTCCTGCCGTTCCTGGCCATCATCGCCGGCATTCTTTACGTCCTCTACGGCGGCGTGGCCACGCCCTCTGAGGCGGCCGGGGTCGGAGCCCTGTTGGTCATCATTCTGGTCGTCGTGATTTATCGGTTGTGGAAGTTTGCCGCCTATAGCGCCGTTTTCCGCGATACGATCAAGGAGAGCGTCATGATCATGATGATCATCGGCGCTGCGGAGCTGTTCTCCTTCACGCTTTCGTCCCTGTTCATCACGCAATCGATCGCCGAGTGGATCGCCGCACTTGAGGTCAATCGCTGGGTGTTGATGGGCATCATCAACATCTTCCTCCTGATTGTCGGCTTCTTCCTTCCACCCGTCGCCGTGATCCTGATGACCGCGCCGATCTTGCTGCCAATCATCACCCAGGCCGGCTTCGATCCCTACTGGTTTGCGGTGATCTTCACCATCAACATGGAAATCGGCCTGATCACGCCACCTGTCGGGCTCAATCTGTTCGTGATCAACGCGATTCTCCCGGACCTGCCCTTGCCCTCGATCCTGCGCGGCTCGTTACCGTATGTGGGTTGCATGGTCCTGGGAATTGTCATCCTCAGCATCTTTCCGGAGATCGCCCTTTGGTTGCCTGACCTCCTCATGGGGCCGGTGCAATGAGCGCATCACCGATCCGTGCCGAAGGTTCAGCTTTCGCCGCGCAGGCCCGAGATCGATCGGGCTTGGATCCGGACTCGCGTTCGGGGGCTCAACGCCTCGTCTCGCTGACCGAGGAGCTGCTATCGAGGCCCGGCAAAGCATCCAGCGTGGCCGGTGCGCGAGCTATACTGGAGCAGTTTGAGGAATCGGACGAAGGCTCTAAGGTCACTTATTTCGAAGCGCTCGTTGATCGCTTCGGCGCGGACCATAAACGTTTGACTGAAGCCGCCCATCAGTATCTGGACGATCCCTCGAATGCTCATGCCGTGGCCCTGCATGACGCAGCCGAACCGCGTCGCCAGGAGTTAATCCGACGGCTCAATCGTGCCCCGGGCGGAACGGCGGCCCTAGTCGACATGCGTCGGCAGTTGATCGAACAATTGGAGAATTGCCCCGACCTCGTTGACGCGGACCACGATTTCTATCACCTGCTTTCATCATGGTTCGACCTGGGTTTTCTCGCTCTGGAGAGGATCCATTGGTCTACGCCGGGGACGATTCTGGAAAAGATCATCCAATACGAGGCCGTGCATGAAATCCTGACCTGGGACGACCTGCGCCGGCGCATCGAACCCTCCGACCGGCGCTGCTATGGATTCTTCCATCCGAATCTCGCCGATGAACCCCTCATCTTCGTGTCGGTCGCACTCACGCAGGGAATCCCGACAGCCATTCATCCATTGCTATCCGAAGAGCACAGCCCGATCTCCAGCGCCGCAGCCGACACGGCGGTTTTCTATTCGATCTCCAACTGCCAACAAGGCCTCCTCGGTGTGTCCTTCGGTGACTTCCTGATCAAGCAGGTTGTCGAAGAGCTCGCACTGGATTTGCCCGGCCTCAGGACCTTCGTCACATTGTCTCCGGTCCCAGGTTTCAAGAGGTGGCTGAGCACGGTCATCGCAGAGGACAGCAATTCGCTGATTCGAGCCGAACACCGCGAAACTCTAAAGCTTTTGGACAAGTCCGACTGGCATTCGACACCTGAGACAGCTGCAGCATTGGAAGAACTGATTGTGCCGCTGGCTGCCTTCTATTTCCTGCGAGCCCGGCGTGAAGACAACACACCCGTCGACGCCGTGGCCCGCTTTCATCTCGCGAATGGCGCGCGGCTCGAGCGCATAAATTGGCTCGGCGATGTGTCTGCGGCCAGCCTGTCGAACGCCGCCGGATTGATGGTCAACTATCTCTATGACCTCCGGTACATCGAAAGAAATCATGCGGCTTTTGTCGGCCGAGGCGAGGTCGTGGCATCGACCGCCATCCGCGAGCGGTTGGGGGAATTGTCCAAGAATTGTCGTCCTCGGAACGTTTGCAATCCGGATGCTGGCGACTCGTTGTCCGTCCCCGGTAAGGAGTGAGGCGATGAGCACCAATGGACCTCTCGACGGCCTGCTGGTGGTCGATCTCACGCGCGTTCTCGCCGGCCCTTATTGCACGATGGTGCTCGCCGACCTCGGCGCCCGCGTGATCAAGGTTGAGTTGCCGCACACAGGCGACGACAGCCGCCAGTTCGGACCCTTTGTCGGCGGCAAGTCGGCCTATTTCATGTCGCTCAACCGCGGCAAGGAAAGCATCGCCCTCGACCTGAAGGCGGAAGCGGACCGGCAAATCTTCGACGCCCTGCTCGAACGCGCCGACGTGCTGATCGAGAATTTCCGGCCGGGCGCCATGGATCGGCTCGGCTACGGGTGGGACCATCTCAAGGACCGCTACCCGCGGCTGGTCTACGCGGCCGTCTCCGGCTTCGGCCGCACGGGCCCCTACGCCCATCGGCCCGCCTACGACATGGTCGTGCAGGGCATGTCCGGGGTGATGAGCCTCACCGGCCACGAAGGCGCGCCGCCGACGCGCGTCGGCACGTCCATCGGCGATATTACCGCCGGCCTGTTCGCCTCCATCGGCATCAACGCCGCCCTCTATCGTCGGACGCTGTCGGGGACGGGCGAGCTCGTCGACGTCGGCATGCTGGACGGCCAGGTGGCGATCCTGGAGAACGCCATCGCCCGATACTCGGCGACGGGCACGGTGCCGCAACCCCTGGGATCCCGCCACCCGTCGATCACGCCGTTCGACGCCTTCGCCGCTGCCGACGGCTACGTCATCGTCGCCGCCGGCAACGACGCCCTGTTCGGCAAGCTCTGCGAAGTGCTCGGCCGCACCGATCTGCCCGGCAACCCGCTGTTCGCCGCGAACGCCGAGCGTACGGCGCACGCCGCCGCGCTCAAGGACGAACTGGAATCGGTTTTCCGTACCCGCACGGTCGCCGCGTGGCTGGACGCGCTCGAGGAGGCCGGCATCCCCTGCGGCCCCATCAACACGGTGGACCGGGTGCTCGACGATCCCCACGTCAACGCCCGCAACATGGTCGTCGCCGTCGACGACCCCGAAGCCGGCCGCGTCGTCATGGCCGGCAACCCGATCAAGATGACGACCGTTCCCGACACCGCCACCCGCCCGCCGGCCCCCGACCTTGACGCCGACCGCGGCCGACTGCTGGCCGAGATCGGCCTCGACTGATCGGGATATGGGGCGCGGGGCAGTTGGGCGCGAGCGGCCTGGAGGCGGCGTCTCGAGCCCCCGCGAGGGCGTCGCTGGCGCTACTTCATGATCGAGTTCGGGGCGACGCCCTCCTCGACCCACTTCTCCAATGCGATGAGCGGATCGATGCTGAACTGATTGATGTCGTTGGGACCCTTGAGCAATCCGCAATGATCCATCCCGGGGATCATGAACAGGCGGACGAACTCGGCGACTTTGTCAGCGTCGCCCATATTGGCAGCGAGCCGGTCATACCAGTCGACGGTCTTCATCGGCGGCACGATCGCGTCCGCCCAGCCGTGCCAGACGATCATCTTGCCGCCGGCATCCCTGAACTCGTTCAGCTCCGGACGGTCCGAGTTGTAGACCTTGGCCATCGCCGCGAGCCGCTGCGGGTCCCGGTCGAAGTCGAAGTCCGCGGCCGAGTAGGCGGTTCCCGGGTCGTCGGGGAACGCCATGTAGGCCGTGAAGTTCTGGTGGAACAGCGGTACGAGCTTGCCGCCGCCACCCGGCTTGCCGGTAAGCCACAGCCACCAGAAGCGTTCCGAACCGTAGGGGATTCCCGCCGGGTAGAGTACTTCCCCTTTGGAGTTGCGCGCACCCTGGCGCCACCGGGCGACGACCCCGAGCTCGGCCGACGAGAGGCAGCTGTCGGCCGCCGCGTCCGCCTTGCACTGCAGCGCGGAGAGATCGACCTTGCAGGCACGGGGTCGTCGATGACACCGTCCGTCTTGCCGTCGGCGCCGTCGCACTGGCGCATCACCTCGTCACCGATCAGCGCGTCCTTGCCTGGACCGAGGATCGCCGTTCCGTCCGGACCGGTATTGGCCTGGACGATCCAAGCCATCTCGGTCGCCACGAGGCCGGTATAGTCCATCGCCGGCGCGCCCGAGATGATGCCCGAGAACATCTTCGGATACCTGATCGCGGCCATGTTGGCCATGCGGCCGCCGGTCGAGCATCCCTGGAAGAAGGCGCTTGTTGCTTCGGTACCGTAGTAGGCGCCGATCACCGCAGTTGCGACGCGATTGGTTTCGCCGATCGAACGCCAGCCCCAGTCGCGTTCGGCCGGTGGGTTGTGATCCGCCCAACCGGCATCGATGACGCTGAGGCCGTGGTGCCCGCTGTCCGACGTGGCGCCGGCATACCCCTTCCTCAAGCCCGGAGTCATCGCGTTGATGAAGCCCTTCTTTGCGTCACCGCGACCGAGAACCCCGCAGAAGCCCCCGCACCCTACTTGGTAGAGCTTGCCGTTCCACCCGTCCGCCGGCAGGCGGATTTCGATCGAGATCGCCGGCAGCGCGGTAGCGCGCACCCGGCAATAGGCAGGCGAATCTTCGGTCGCGTCGACCATGGCCGCGCTGGTAACGTGCCCGCCATCGAGGGCAAGGCTCCGCAACGCGGCGCATTTCGTTCCGTCGTCGGCAATGACCGCCGTACCCGACAAGGCGACGAATCCGAGGGCAGCAATCGTGCCCGGAAGAAAACCGGTCTTTGTACTCATTTGAACTCCGCATTTCCCGTCGCCGGGTGCAGTGCCACAGGCGGGATCTTGGCCGTCGCCGTCATGGTACCGACCCGGTTGTCTAATTTGTGGACGTCTCCATTTGCGAGTGTTCCGTGACCACCGGCGGCGTGTCAAGGCGGCGGCCCCTCATCGCTGGCGCAGACGTTGCAACGCCGTGGCGTGCCGGCGAGGGCGACCGGCTCACGGGGCTATGCCGGGGGGGCGCACCCCATACTCGCTCGGGGATTCGATTTCGCGCGGGCCGCGATCGACGAAGACGGGGAGGCGGGCGGAGATGGATACGGAAGACCTCGGCAAGACCAAGTTCATGAACGTCGTCTTCGCCCTTGCCGGCAAGTCGATGGAAAGCGGACTGCGGGCCCGGCTGTTCGATCCACGGAAAACACTGCGCGGCGCCGACATCGCCCCCGGGCAAACCGTCCTCGAGATCGGATGCGGGACCGGTTTCTTCACGTTGCCTGCCGCCGAGATGATCGGCGAAACCGGGCGCCTCATCGCCATGGACCCGCTGTCCGGCTACGTGGAGCGGGTCAAAACAAAGGTCCGCGAGGCAGGCCTTGCCAACGTTGAGGTTGTCAGGCGCGACGCCCTGAACACAGGCCTGGACGACGCAAGTGTCGACGTGGTTCTGCTGTTCGGCGTCGTCCCCTTCCCGACTCTGCCGCTGGACCGCTTGCTCCCCGAGGTGCACCGGGTTCTGAAGGCCGACGGACTCCTGGCGGTGTGGTTGTTCCCGGTCACGTTCTGCGTGCCGTCTGACATCCTTCAGTCCGGCCTGTTTACCGACCTCGGCAAGAGGAACGGCGTCTACTGATACCGTCGGTCGGACCGCCAACCCGGCGGACCCATGTGAACCGGTTCCCTTCCCCAACACCGAATGCTAACGATGGTGCAGGGGAGGAAATCACATGACCGAGCAATCTGTAGCCCTCGTCACCGGCGCCGCGTCCGGAATCGGTGTCGCCATATCCCGGGCGTTCGTCGAGGCCGGCACGCGGGTGATCCTGGGCGACATCGACCTTGAGAGGGCAGCGGTGACGGCGGCGGAGATCGGTGGCACGGCCAATGCCATCCGCCTCGACGTCACCAAGCCAGACGATTGGACCGCAGCCGCCGAAGGGATCAAGGCTGATTCCGGGCGGCTAGATGCGCTGGTCAATTCCGCCGGTCTTTTGTCCCTCGGCACGGTCGAGGAGTGCAGCCTCGAGGAGTGGCGGCGCATCCAATCCGTCAACGTCGAGGGCACGTTCCTCGGCTGCCGGGCGATGATCCCGCTGCTCGCCGCCTCGGGCGGCGGCGCCATCACCAACATCTGTTCGGTCTCCGGCGTCGTCGGCGGCCACAACCTCGCCGCCTACAATGCCGGCAAAGGCGCCGTCCGCATGCTGACCAAGTCCGTGGCGCTGCACTGCGCCCGGTCCCGCAACGGGGTCCGCTGCAACACGGTGATGCCCACCTTCGTACGGACGCCGATGCTGGACGACATCGTGCCGGCCACCGAACAGCACAAGCTCGAACGTCAGGTCCCCATGGGACGGCTGGTCGAGGCCGACGAAGTCGCGGCGCTGGTGCTGTTCCTCTCCAGCGACGCGGCGCGGATGATCACCGGCGCGGACTACACCATCGACGGCGGCGCGACCGCCTGAACCCGGTCAACCAGGGAGGAAACCATGGGCGTGCGAATCGACAAGGACGGCGACGTCTGGACCATCGTCCACGACCGGCCCGAGGCCCGGAACGCCGTCAGCCCGGAGGCCGCCGACGCGCTCACAACCGCCTTCGAGGAATTCGAGGATGGCGACGCCAAGGTGGGCGTCTTCTGGGGCGCAGGCGGCGCCTTCTGCGCCGGCTGGGACCTGAAGTACGCCTCGACGCTGACCGATTCAGGCAAGTTCCAGGACGAGATCGCAGAGGGGCTCGGATTCCCCTTGGGCGCGGCACCCGCACCGCGCGGACCCATGGGACCTTCGCGCATGGAGCTCACCAAGCCGGTGATCGCCGCCGTCGAGGGGCCGGCGGTGGCGGGGGGGCACCGAACTGGCGCTGCTGTGCGACATCCGGGTGATGGCCGAGACGGCCTACTTGGGCATCTACTGCCGCCGCTGGGGTATCCCGCTCTTGGACGGCGGCACGGTGCGCCTCGCCCGCCTCGTCGGCCAGGGGCGGGCGCTGGAGATCACCATGACCGGCCGCAAGGTGCCAGCCGAGGAGTGCTACCGCATCGGGCTCTGCGAGAAGGTCGTGCCCGAGGGACAGGCCCGCGCCGCGGCCGAGGAGATGGCCTGGGAGATCGCCCGGTTCCCGCAAGGCGCGGTGCTGGCCGACCGCCGCTCGATCATCGAGACCCGCGGGCTCACGGTCCACGAGGCGCTCAAGCTCGAATGGGCCAACGGGGTCGACGCCATCCGCACCGAAGGCGCCGCCGGCGCCGCCCGTTTCAGCGCTGGCGCAGGACGGCATGGGGACTTCTCCGAGGTTTAGCGGGATGCGTTCCGCGTGGCGGTTCAACCCTCCGCGTCGGGAAGGTCGACCTTGGCGGTCTCGGAGCTGGACGTGGACGGCTTCTCGGGCGGCGAAGCCGCGGGCTTCGTTTCGGTGCCGGAGTCGATCCGGATCCGTCCGGCCGGGGATGAGCCGTCCTTGAGTTCGCCGAAGTAGAGAGTGCGGTGGGGGAAGGGGATCTCGATCCCCAGCTCGTCGAAGCGCTTCTTCATCCGTCTGTTGAACTCGCGCCCGACCATCCACTGCTTGATGGGCAGAGTCTTGATCCGCGCTTTCACGATGACCGCCGAGTCGCCGAACTGGTCGACGCCGAGAACCTCCAGCGGTTCGAGGATTTCTGGGCCGAACTCGGGGTCCTCGCGCAGCTCCTCGACGATGGTCTTGGCGACCTCGGCGACCTCGTCGGTGTCCTCGCGGTAGGCGACGCCGATGTCGAGGAGGTAGTACGAGTACTCCTTGGTCATGTTGGTGACGGTGTCGACCGAGCTGAACGGGATGGTGTGCACGTTGCCGGAGAGGTCGCGGAGCCGGATCGAGCGTATCGAGATGGCCTCGACGAGCCCGCCGATGCTGGCGACGTTGACCACGTCGCCCACAGCAATGGCGTCCTCGAACAGGATGAAGGCGCCGGTGATGACGTCCTGGACCAGCTTCTGCGAGCCGAAGCCAATAGCGAGGCCGACGACGCCGGCGCCGGCCAGCAGCGGCGCGATGTTGATGCCGACCTCCGAGAGCACGATCAGCACCACCATTACCGTCAGCACGACGAACAACGCGTTGCGCAGCAGCGGCAGGAGCGTCCGCGCCCGGGCGCTGCGTTCGACAAGGTTGCCGTCGGGATCGGTCTGTTCCAGGTAACGCTCGATCGCCGTGCTGGCACCTTCCCACACCAGAACGGCGCCGGTCACGACGATGGCGATGCTGACGACGCCGCCGATGAACCGCGTGCCGGCGTCGCCGGTCAGCCAGCCGATCACGTCGCCGCCCCAGGCGCCGACCAGGGCCAGCGCCGCGGTCGCCCAGATGACCACCCGCAGCACCACCTGCAGGACAGGCAGGTACCGGTTGGCGCGCTTTTCGAGGAACGGATAGCGGGCGGTGAGCTGGTCGGAGATGTGGAAGCCGCGTTCGACCAGATGGCGGACACCGCCGGTGACGACGAACGCGACGACGAGGATCAGGGCCGAGATCGCGGTGGCTCGGGCGAGGTAGGCGAAGCCTCCTTCCACATCGAGCAGCCACACGACGAAGACGGAGACGATGTAGAGGATCGCCAGAACATGCCAGATGTCGGCGAACCGCCGGCGCAAGAGGCCCGCGCCGCTATCAGCGGGTCCGGCGATCCATCCCGCGACGCCGACGCGGTTCTGCAGCACGAAGACCACGGCCATGACCGTGAGCAACAAACCGAGCACGCGGAGTAGGCCTAATGCTCCGCCCGGCGGCAGGCCGAGAATGCGGGCGGCCTCGGCGGCGAAATAGCCGAACACGGCGACGGCGACCATGCGGCGGACCCAAATGAACAGGTAATTGGCGGTCTCGTCGGCGAGCGGCAAAAGCCGCAGCGACGGCGCTGCCGGCACCAGCACGACCCGGGCCGCGGCGCCGATGCCGAAGGCGATCAGATAGGCGGTGATGAAGACGCCCATCACCAGCCGCGCCTGCTCGGCCGGCTGGATGATGCTCAAGGCGCCATAGGCAGCCGCGGCGAAGGTGGCGGCGGGAACCACATCGAGGACGGTGCGCGCGGCGAGGAACACGCTGCGCACCCACAGGCTCTCGACGTCGCGGCTCTCCAAGGACCGGCGCGGTCGGCGCAGCGCCATTCGGACCAGAAACTCGACGACCCACCCGACGCCGAGCACGACGACCAGCTTGACCAGCAGTTCGGTCCAACGGGCCCTGGCCTCGGGATCGGCAGCTTCCGCACGGATCGCCTGGACCGCATCCGGCAGATCGCCGACCGCATTGGCCAGATCGACCAGTTGTGACCCGGTCAGCCGGGCGCTTTCGGCGAGCGCGTGAACAATCCGCGTACCGAAGTCCCGGGTTACGGCCGTCGACTCCGTCACCTCGCCCTGGTTTGCGGCAATCAGCGCGCGGATGTTGGCCAGAAGCTCGGCCCGCTTAGCCTCATCCTCGATGGTCGCCGCCAGGGCCTCCAGCTCGGCGATCGCGGCGTCCGGAGGCGGTGCCGCCTGTGCCGCTACCGGCGCAGGCGCGAGGCACAGCAGTGCGAGCACGAGCCCCGTGCTGAACGCCCGCGCCCAGCCGCCCGTTACGATGGAATGCAACCGCCCCATTCCCCCTGCCGGACTTGCCAAAGCCATCAAGGCGGGCGAGATTACCCGCGCATCCGCCGCCTGTCACACGTTGCGTAACCGTTCTTCCGGCCCACACGAGGACCCCGATGACCGTGACCATCTATCACAACCCCCGGTGCAGCAAGTCGCGCGCCACGCTGTCGCTGATCCAGGAGCGCGGCATCGAGCCCGTCGTCGTCGAATACTTGAATAACCCGCCCGACGCCGCCGAGCTGAAGCGCATTCTCGGGCTCCTCGGCAAGCGGCCCCGCGACATCGCGCGACCGAAGGAAGCTCGCGAGGCCGGCATCGACCTCGATGCCGCCGACGACGCGCTGATCGCGGCGATGGTCGCCAATCCCATCGCCATCGAGCGGCCGATCGTCGTCACCGCCGATGCCGCCCGCATGGGCCGCCCCCCGGAGAGCGTTCTGGAAATCCTCAAAGACTAGGAGACGCGCTTCGCCGTGACCGGCGGCATCACTCTTCTCGACACCACGCTCCGCGACGGCATCCAAGGCCGCAAGGTCCCGGTCGAAGGCCGCGCCGAGGTCTTCGCGCTGATCGACGCCGCCGGGGTCGACGTGATCGAGGTCGGCGTCGTCGCCCGTCCGGCCGATCCCACCGTCGCCATCGCCGAGGCCCTCGACGTCGTCCGCAATGCCGCCGGCTGCGTACTGGCCTTTCCCGATCCCGAGGCCATCGCCGCGGCGGGTGCGGTTCTCCGGAGTCACGAGCGGCCGCGGCTCCACGTGTTCAATTCGGTCATGGTGCGCAGCGGCGGCGAATCCGTATGCCTCGACGGGATCGCCACGACGGTCGGCGCCGCCCGGAACGCCTGCGACGACGTCCAGTGGGCGGCGCTCGACGCAAGCCGCGCCGACCCGGCGTTCGTCCATCGCGCCGTCGAGATGGCCGTCGCGAACGGTGCCATGACCATCAACGTCTCCGACACCCTTGGCGTCTCACTGCCGGACGAGTTCGCCGCCCTGGTCGCCGGGGTCGTTAAACGGGCCGGCGACGCGATTGTTTCCGTGCACTGCCACGACGATCTTGGGCTGGCGACGGCGAATACGCTGGCTGGCCTGCGGGCCGGTGCCCGCCAGGCCGAGGCGGCGATCAACGGCCTCGGCCCGCGCGGCGGCAACACGAGCCTGCAGGAAGTGGCCCGCGCCCTCGCCGCCCGCCCCGACATGTTCCCCGACGGCTGCCGCGTCGAAATAGACGCGGTCGCAAAGGCCGGCGCTGCAGTATCGGCATTCGTCGACGGTTAACCAACAGCGGGCCGGGGTGGACGCGACAATGGGTCGAGACTAGCAATCGGCGACCGCAATCGCCTCGATCTCCAGCAGCCATGCCTCGTCGTAGATGCCGGCGATGATGACTGTGAGCGCAGGACTGAGATCGCCGAGCACTTCCGAGCGCACCGCACTGTTCTGGGAGCGGTAACGACGGTCCGACAGGAAGGTCGTGTGCTTAACGATGTTCTGCAGACCCATGCCTGCCGCCTGCAGCTGCGCCTCGACGTTGTGCCATGCCAGACGCGCCTGATCGGCAAATTCCTCGGGTACAGTGCCGTCCGCCGCCACCGGGGTTTGGCCGCTGACGAACAGCAGGCGGGAACTGCCCTCGACGGAGACAGCCTGCGAGTATCCACCCGAGGGGGCAGGCGCCTGCGGCGAGTTTATGCTGCTGATGCGCATGTCGTATCGTTCTCCTGTGCCGGGTTGGGTGGCCGTGTCGGGAAGTGCACAGGGTATCGCGCCGGCGTTCCGCCGTCGTCCTGAGGCGCCGATCATAGCCCTCGCAGGAACGCGGGACGCAGCACCGGGGCGCCGGCGCGGGCGGCGGCGATCATGGTCAGCAGGCGGTCGCGGTCGCGGGGCAGGTTGCCGGCCAAGGCCAGGCAATTGGAGGCATGGTTGGAGCGGAAGATGATCGGCCGAGGCGGATCGAGGGCGGCGATCAGCCGCTCCTGCTCGGCCAGCACGCCTTCGTCGTCCTGCCATTCGAAACGGTCGCCGCCGCGGGCGAAGCGCTCCTGGTAGTCCTTGACCACGTCGTATTCGAGCCGGAGCTGCAGGGTCGAGAGGTAGGTCGGCGGCGCGGCGTTGACCACCGCCGCGGTGCCGTCGATGTGGTCTTGCCAATGGTGCTTGCCGCCGAGGCCGAGCACGACGGTCGCCGACACCTTGAGCCCGCCCTCCGCGGCCCGTTCGAGAGCGCTCTGCATGGTCTTGGGTGTCGCGCCCTTGACGATGCGCTTCAGGATGTCGGCGGAGCCCGATTCGATGCCCAAGTAGACCAGGTTGAGCTTGCGCTCCTTCAGCGCCTGCAACTCGGCGGCCGGCTTGTCGTTGAGGTTGATCGGCGTCGCGTAGGCCGAGACCCGGGTCAACTCGGGGAACGTTTCGGCCAGCTTGTCGAGGATGCGCTTGAGGTCGTCGGTCGGCAGCGTCAATGCATCGCCGTCGGCGAGGAACACCCGCGACGCGTCGGGCCAGACCCGGGCGGCGGCGTCGATGTCTGCGAACACCTCATCGAGCGGACGCGCCCGATAGGTCTTCGTTTTGTACATGGAACAGAAGGTGCAGTGGTTGAACGAACAGCCGATCGTCGCCTGGATGATCAGATTGTTGCCCTCGCTTGGCGGGCGGTAGAGCGGCATGTCGTAGGCCAGCGGCATGGACTCAATCTAATCGCCCTTCCGAACCCCGGCAACCGGCTGCCGGTCGCCGAAAAATCACCGGCCACGGGGTAGGCATTCCGGGGCGGAGGTCTATAATGGCCGCCCACGAGGGGCGCGGACCGTCGCAGGGGCAACCGACAGGGGATTCCCGGACATCTCGCAGGATGGCGCCCGGCGCCGGTCTGCAAGCACGCCCCCTTGTCCGCGAAAGGGAAGGAAGAACAATGACCGGTGCGGCCTCCAAGACCATCTCACCAGACCAATACGACGCTTGGCTGTTCGATCTCGACGGCGTCGTCACCGACACCGCCAGCATTCACAGCGCGGCCTGGAAAGAGTCGTTCGACATCTTTCTCAAGAAGGTCGCCGACCGCGACGGCACCGACTTCGTGCCGTTCGACATCGAGACCGACTACTACGTGTATGTCGACGGCAAGCCCCGCTATGACGGGGTCGACAGCTTCCTGCGATCGCGCGGCATCGAACTGCCGTGGGGGACCCCGGAAGACGGCCCCGACGAGGAGACGGTGTGCGGTGTCGGCAACAAGAAGAACGCGTTGTTCAACGAGATCATCAAGGAGCGCAGCCCCGACATCTTCGATTCCAGTGTCGCGCTGATCCGCGAGCTCAAGGCCAAGGGCGTCAGGCTCGCGGTGGTCTCGTCGAGCAAGAACTGCGGGCCAATTCTCAAGATCTCGAAGCTGGATGACCTGTTCGAGGAACAGATGGACGGACTGGTCGCCGCCGAGCGGGGACTGCCGGGCAAGCCCGAACCGGATACCTTCATCGCCGCCGCCGAGGACATGGGCGTCGACGTCAGCCGCGCGGTGGTCATCGAGGACGCCATCTCCGGCGTCCAGGCCGGGCGTTCTGGGAACTTCGGCCTCGTCATCGGTATCGCGCGGCACGACGAGCCGCAGGCGCTGCTCGATAACGGTGCCGACATCGTCGTCCAGGACATGGCCGAAATCACCATCACCGACTGAGGAGCCTCCGATGACCCGGAACATCGGCGACCTGCCGAACGCGCTCGCCCACATGGACGAATTCCAGCGCCGCCTCGGCGGCAAGACACCGGCCGTGTTCCTCGACTACGACGGCACGCTGACGCCGATCGTCGACCGTCCCGAGGACGCGATCATCTCCGACAGCATGCGCGAGGCGGTGCGCGGGCTGGCCGGACGATGCTCGGTGTGCGTGGTCAGCGGCCGCGACCGCCCGGTGGTCCAGGAACTGATGGGTCTCGACAACCTGATCGTCGCCGGCAGCCACGGCTTCGACATTTGGAGCCCCACCGGCGGCGACATCCAGAAGGACATGGCCGCCGACTACCAGGACCTGCTGGCCGAGGTGAAGGCCCGGCTCCATGCGGTGATGGACCCCATCGAGGGCGCGCTGATCGAACCGAAGAAGGCGTCGGTGGCGGCGCACTACCGCCTCGTCGCCGAGGACGAACAGGGCAAAATCAAGGACGAGGTGGACGCCATCCTCGCCGAGAACCCGGACCGGCTGAAGGTGACGCCCGGCAAGATGGTCTACGAGATCCAGCCGAAGATCGACTGGCATAAGGGCAAGGCGGTGCTCTACCTGATCGAGGCGCTCGGCCTCGACCGCGACGACATCATGCCCATGTACTTCGGCGACGATCACACCGACGAGCATGCCTTCGAGGCGCTGGCCGGGCGCGGGATCAACATGTTCGTCGGCCACGCCGACGACCCGGAGGTCGGCGGGCGCACCACCTTCGCAGACTTCATCCTGGGGACCATGGAAGAGGTCGAGAAGTTCCTGGATTCATTGGCGCGGTAGTTCGCCACCCGGAACCCGACCGCCGAACGACAACACGAGGGGGAACACGATGTCGACCTGGACGCTGGCCTACGATTCTTTCGTGCCCGAGGAAGAGGGCCTCCGCGAGACACTGACGTCGACCGGAAACGGCTATTTCTGCACCCGCGGCACGGCCGAGTGGGTCGAGGCCAACGATACCTATTACCCCGGCACCTACATGCACGGCGGCTTCAACCGAGCGATCACCATGATGGCCGGCAGGCCAGTGGTGAACGAGGACTTCGTCAACCTGCCCAACTGGCTGGTGATGAAATTGAGCATCGAAGGCGGCGCGCCCTTCGCCCTCGAAGACGTCGAAATCCTCTCCTACGCCCATGAACTCGACATCAAGGCCTGCGCGGTCAATCGGACAGTCCGTTTCCGCGACAAGGAGGGGCGCGAGACGACGCTGGCCAGCCGCCGCTTTGTCAGCATGGCGCAGATGCACCTCGCCGGTCTGGAGTGGACGATCACCCCGGAAAACTGGTCGGGTCGCGTCGAGGTGACCTCGGGGCTCGACGGGCGAATCACCAATTGGGGTGTGCCGCGGTACCGCGAACTGGAGGGCAAGCACCTCGATCCTGTATCCAGCGGCACCTTCCGCGACGACGGGATCTCGCTGCTGGTGCAGACCAACCAGTCGCGCATCTACGTCGGCCAGGCCGCCCGCACCCAGGTGTTCGGCGACGCCGGGGCTTTTCCCGTCGACCGCGCGGTGCACCAGGAGGCCGGCTACATCCACCAGACCCTGGCCTTCGACGTCGCGCAAGGATCGCCGGTCCGGGTCGAGAAGATGGTGGCGTTATATTCGTCGCGGGACTCGGCAATCAGCGAGCCGGTGGTCAATGCCGAGGCTCTGGCGGCCCGTGCCGATCCGTTCGAAGCCGCCTACGCCGACAACGCCGCCGCCTGGGAGGCATTGTGGCGCATCTGCGACATCGAGCTGCCGAACCAGGACCGGGTTCAGATGATCCTGCGCTTCCACATTTCGCACGTGTTGCAAACCTGCTCGCCGCACACGGTCGACCTCGATGCCGGCGTGCCGGCGCGCGGGCTCAATGGCGAGGCCTACCGCGGCCACATCTTTTGGGACGAGCTCTACATCTACCCGTTCCTGAACTACCGCCTGCCCGACGTCACCAAGTCGTTGCTGATGTACCGCTACCGCCGAATCGACGAGGCGCGGGCAGCGGCGAAGGAGCACGGCTACGCGGGCGCCATGTACCCATGGCAAAGCGGCTCGGACGGCACCGAAGAGACCCAGGTTGTCCACCTCAACCCGAAGTCAGGCACCTGGGACCCCGACTACAGTCACAACCAGCGTCACGTCAACGCGGCGATCTTCTACAACATCTGGACCTACTACCAGACCACCGGCGACATCGCCTTCCTCGCCGACTACGGCGCCGAAATGCTGGTCGAGATCACCCGGTTTTGGGCCTCGATCGCGCACTTCAATGAGGAGACCGGGCGGTTCGAGATCCACGGCGTCATGGGACCGGACGAGTACCACGAGGAATTCCACGGCTCCGACGAGCACGGCGTGCGCAACAACGCCTACACCAACATCATGGTGGCGTGGATGTGCGAGACCGTGCGCACGGCCCTGGACGAGCTGTCGACGTCGCAACGGCAAGGGCTGATCGCGAAGCTCCACGTCAGCGAGGACGAAGTCCAGGTGTGGACCGACATGAGCTACAAGATGGTCGTGCCATTCCACGGCGACGGGATCATCAGTCAGTTCGAGGGCTTCGAAACCCTCGAGGAGTTCGACTGGGAGGGCTATCGCGCCAAGTACGGCAACATCCAGCGCCTCGACCGTATCCTCAAGGCCGAGGGCGACACGCCGGACCGTTTCCAGTTGGCCAAGCAGGCCGACACCCTGATGCTGTGGTTCCTGTTCCCCGAGGAGGAAGTGCGCCGGCTGCTGGGCCGCCTCGGCTATCCCTACAAGTCCGATACGGCGCGGAAGAACATGGACTACTACTATCACCGCACCTCGCACGGCTCGACGTTGAGCCTGATCGTGCATGCCGACATCGAGGCCGATCAGGAGCCCGAGCAGTCCTGGGAGATGTTCCAGGCGGCGCTGGAGAGCGACGTCAACGACATCCAGGGCGGCACCACCCGGGAAGGCGTCCACATGGGGGTGATGGCAGGAACGCTGGACCTGATGCAGCGGGGCTATGCCGGCGCAAACATCATTGACGACGTGCTGACCTTCGAACCCAAGCTGGTCGACCACCTGGACGGACTCGCGTTCCATATGAAGTACCGTGGCACGCCGATTTCGGTGAAGTTCAGCGGCACCACCCTGAACGTCACGGTAGAAGACGGCGGCGCCGCGTCGATGAAGGTCGGCGTCGGCGGCACGGTCAAGGAGATCAAGGCCGGCGAAACTGGGTCTTTCGCCGTCTGAGTCTAGGTCAGCCGCGCCGCAATCTCCGCGGTGTCGGCACCTCGGGGCACGCGCACGAGGTGTGCCGGGCACCTGCGGCAATCCGAACTGCCGAATCCGGGTTCCGGCACAGTGGCACCCGGCAGCGTCATTGCCGCGGCGAGAATGCGGCATTCGTCGCCACCCGGCACGGCGATCCAATCGACAACCCGCCCTGCGGCGGTCAGCCGATCGATATGCCAATGCGGCTTCTTCGCCGGCCGGAGATGACGGGCGACGCGGGCGTCGATGCCGCCGGGACCGTAGGCGCTGCCGGCGTAGACGTAGCGGCCGGACGACAAGCCTGCAGCGGGGTGGTCGAGATCAATAATGAGCGCATAGGCACCGGCGCCAACCGGCGGCTCGGCGTTTGCCATCAGAATCGGTAGCCGTATCGAATACCCACGTTCTCCAACCCCTCGTTCGAATCGCACAGGTCTGCGTTGGAGATGTGCGAGAAGTGAATCATCACCGCGTGGTTCTCGGTGATCCGGTAGCCGAGGTCGGTGGCCAGGTGGAAAAGCACGCTGCATCCCAATTCCTTGCGGTCGGGATCCCCGGTCTCCTCTTCGCCGGTGTGATAGGCGCCGCCCAGGTTGAACTCGATGAAGACGTCGTCGCCCCAGATGTCCCAGTCCCAGGTGAGCCCGGCATAGGCCTGATGGGTGTCGCCATCGGAATGGAAATGACCGCCGATCACCGGGCGCGGCGACCACAGGAAGTCCAGGAACTGAGGTGAGCGGAACAGGATCTCGGGGTTGGCATCGACGCCATCCTCCTTGTGGCTCGAAAACGGCCCTTGGTCGTGGAGCATCGCGCCGACGCGGACCTCGCTGAGCCATCCGTAAGGGGATCGGTCCCGAGATGGCGTCTGCACTGGGCGGACCGGTGCGGAGGCCGGGACCGGTGCTTGGGCGACGGGCCGCGATGGCTGGACGCGCGGCGACGGCGTACCGAACAGGCCCGGGTCGTTGGGATAGCTGAGCACGCCGCTCGGCAGGATCGGTGCCGGAGCCGGCGGGGGCGACGCATACAAGGGACCCGGTGCATTGGGGTAGCTGAGTGCGTCCGCGGGCAGGGTATAGCGTTCGGCTGGAGTGGCGAACGGGTGGGGGCTGTGCAATGCCGAATTGACGTCATAGAGCCCCGCTCCGGCCCCGGCTTTCCCGGATGCCAGAACCAGTCCTCCGGCGATGGTCGCGACGACCAAAGTGGTGCGATTCATGACTCCCCCGTTTGGTCTCCTTGTCTCGCCTTTCGCTCCGTGCGTCAAGCCGTGGATCGTTGACCGGCCGCATCGCGGCGGGCAACATCGTCCCCGTCCAAACCGCCGGCACAGGCGGACGGTCCGATGAATTCGGGGGCATTGTTGACGAAGAGCACACGCGCGGAGGGGGGCGACTTCGGGTCGCACACGAGAGGAGAAGCACGGGTCGAGCGCGGCCGCCCGGCGTCCATTGGCAAGCCGAGCCTGCTCGCCCGCCTTTTTGGCCGTTTTGGCGCCGGACGAGACGGGCGGCTCGAGGTCCGGATCGCGTCCCTCACGGGCAGTGAAGCCAGCGACGAGGACACCCAACGCCTGCTCCGCGCGTTCGACGGCCGGCCAGGTGTCCGCGTGCGTCGCCTCGGCCAACCATTCGCCCTGGAGTCGGCAATCGACGAGGCGCAGGCGCTGGCCGCGACGGCCGCGGCGGGACGGAGGCTGTTGGCCCAGGCCCAAGCCGACCTGTTGATCTGGGGTGACGTTCCAAGCCCTGGCACGACGGCCAACCTGCGGTTCATTCCCGCAGCCATTCGGGGAGAGGAGCAACTCGGTTCCATCGGACCGGCATCGACGCTCAGCCTACCGGTGGCGTTCGAGTCCGATCTTTCCGACGTGTTGATGGCGGTCGTGCTGTCGGCGACCACCCCGATCACGGAGGGGCGGGCGGCGGCACTGGCGTCGGCGTTGCCGGTGGCGTTCGATGCTGCCAAGGCCGTGGTCGGCCGGCTGCCGGCCGAGCTGACGGCGCGGGAAAAGGCGACGGTTCACGCCTGTATGGGGGACGTTTCGGCGCGCCTCGCGGCCATGCGGAACGATATGGCTCTGCTGGCAACGGCGTGCGAGTACTACGGCCTCGGATTGAAGTCCCTGTCCAAGGACGAGGCACCGCTGCATTGGGCGACAGTGCAGAAAAACCTCGGGCTGGTCCTGCTCGTCCAGGCCGAGATGGACGGCGATACCGAACGCCTCGAAGCCGGGATCGATGCCCTTCGCGCGGCCCTTCAGGTGCTAGCCCGGGACCGCTTCCCGCGCACCTGGGCGGCGGCGCAGAACCATCTGGGTGAAGCGCTCTATCGCCTCGATGCGAAGACGGGCGATCACGAACTGATCAAGCACGCGGTCGCCGCCTACCAGGCAGCGCTGCAAGTCTACAACCGATCCGAAACCCCCAACCAATGGGCCGAAACACTGCACAACTTTGCGCTGGCCGCCCAACTCCTTGGTGAACAGGTGCAAAACGCCGAGGTGATCGAAAAGGCGGTCGACGCCTGCCGCGCCGCGCTTGCCGTGCGCACGCGGGAAGCGGCGCCCCTGTTGTGGGCGGCGACCCAGAACACGCTCGGCTCGGCACTGTTCCTGCTCGCCAAGCAGAACCGCGACAGCGATGCCCTCGACGACGCCGCCGAAGCGTTTACCGGCGCCGCCGAGGTCTACTCGGTGCACGGCGTCGAGGCCGGCGCGCAGATCGCCGAGAGGAACCTCGCACGGGTGCAACAATTGCTGGACCGGCGGGCGCCAAGGGAATCGACCTAGCCGCACCGCGGACCCCGGCGCCGATAAACTGATCCTGGGAACTTGGCCGTTCAGGGACCGGCGACGTAGACCTTGCAAGTGGAGTAGCCGTCGTCGAAGAAGTGATAGGTCACGCCCGGGACGGCGAGGCCGCGGCGATCCTTAAGGTTCCACTCGCGCGTGGCAACACCGGTCGAGGCCCTTCCTTCAGGCCCGTTGTAGCCGATGAAGATGCGCATATCGCGGCGCTGGTTGAATTCGCCCTTGCGGCACGCGGCGCTGAGCCGTTGATCGAGCCGACCCACCAGCCAATAAGGGCTTTTGGACGAAGCATAGCGGCCGGCTTCGGCCGGCCCGGCCTGGACCATCCCCGCCGTCACCGCGGCGGTGGCGATCAAGGCCGTCGCTTGTCCCAAAACCTTGACGCCGCGCAACGCCGTCATTGCCGATCCTCCTCAGCCGGCGGCGATCATAGCACTGTTCGGGCATTACGGCGACGGTGTGGCACCGCGGCTGGCAAAAAACGCCCGATTCCGGTACGTTACGGGAGATGAAGGGATCGTTCCGGAGGATTGGTAGCGCGTCTTGTCGGATTGCCGCCGTGTTCGGTGTGCTATCGACGATGATTGTTGCGTCCCCAGCCGGCGCGACCTTCGTGTTCTACTTCCGCACGTTCGGTGAGTGGAGCCTGATCTGTGCCCTGGACGAGCCGACAGGCCGGCGAACATGCACGCTCAGCGCGCCGCCGCCGGAAATGGCCGCATCACGGAGCGTGCTGTCGGTGGAACCCGATGCCAACGGCACGTTCGCGCTGAAGGTTCGCGCGCTTGGCGCACTGACGCCCGGGGCCCCTCTCTACTTGCGTATCGACGGCAATCCGCCGCGCCGTGCGACGCCCGATCGCTTGGGCGAAGCGGCTTGGCAAGCCGAAGCCGCGCGTGAACTGATTGGCGAGATCACAGACGGGACGACCCTGGTATTGCGGTCGTTTGTTGGCGAAAACGCCGATCCCCGCGACGAAGTCGTGTCTCTCGATGGGTTTTCCCCCGCCCTCGAGGTCTATCGGGAGAAACTGAAGGACTATGGCGTGATCACTGGCGAATGACTGGAATTGGCCCCCGCGAAGGCCAACATGAGCGTCAAGGTCCACCGGTAGGAATCCGAACCATGCCGATCACCCGAAACCTGTTCGTCGTGGCGGCGTTCGTCGCGGCCCTTTTTGCGGCCCCCGCGAATGTGCCGGCTTACGCTGCCGGAAGCGACTCGGCGCCGACGCCGCAGCGAACCGTCAATCCGGATTTCACCGCCGACAAAGCCGCCGTGGAGGCTGGGCAATACGCGGACGCCGTGACGCTGATGACCAGGGTCGTCGGCAAGGAGCCGCGCAACGCCGACGCCCTCAACTACCTGGGTTACAGTTACCGCAAGCTTGGCGACTTCGACAACTCGCTGGTGTTCTACAAGAAGGCGCTGGCGGTGAACCCGGACCACCGGGGCGCCAACGAGTACCTGGGCGAGCTGTATCTGCAGATGGGCGATCTGGCGAAAGCCGAAGAGCGGCTCAAGCGGTTGGACTCGATCTGCTTCTTCGGCTGCGATGAGTATTCCGAGCTGAAACAGGCGATCGCCGACTTCAAGGCCGGCAAGACCGCCTCTGGGGACAAATGGTGAAGGCGACGCCGCTACTTAGCCGACGGCGCATCATTGCCGCAACGGCCGCGTCCGCCGCCGCCTCGGCGATCGGCGCGCCTGCATGGGCAGCGCTGTTGCCCACCGCGCGCCAGACGGCGGGGCCCTTCTATCCGCGGACCAAGCCCCTCGATTCCGACAACGATCTCGTCATCGTCTCGGGCCGTTCCGGCCGGGCCAAAGGGACCATTCTCCATCTCGGTGGCCGGATCCTGGATGCGCACGGACGTCCGGTGCACGGGGCCCGGGTCGAGATCTGGCAATGCGACGCCTTCGGGCGCTACCACCACCCGCGCGATGGCGGCGGCGCCGATCCGAATTTTCAGGGCTTCGGCCAAAACGCGACCGGCGCAGACGGCGTCTACCGATTCCGCACCATCCGACCGGTGCGCTACACCGGTCGAACGCCGCATATCCATTTCGCCGTTTTCGGGGACGGGTTCGACCGGCTGACAACGCAGATGTACGTCGCCGGCGAGCCCGACAACGCCAGCGACGGCATTCTCAACAGCGTGCGCGACCCGAAGGCGCGTAACGCACTGATCGTCGCACTCGCCCCGGCAGCGGATGCTGAACCGGATGCGTTGGCCGGCTTGTTCGATATCGTCGTTTCAAGATGACCGTCATATGTATTCTAACGTACTGAAATATATGTCGAAATTTGGTGGAAAAAAAATATCGCCTCTGTGACCTCCATCACATCGCGAATACCCGGAATTTGGCATCATTCATGCCATCGGATGACTTCCTCCCTTCCCTCAAAACTTGGGCCGGCTTGACCGGCCTTTCTTTTTTTCCGACGTCCGTCCGTAGCGACAGAAGCACTTTTTTTGCTTGTTTGTGATCGAAATCACATCGCGCGCCAGCAGGATCGGGCATCATCCGTTTCATCGGATGACTTCCTCCCCTCCCTCCTGACTCGGGCCGGTTTTGCCGGCCTTTTTCTTTGCCGGAAACAATTGAAACATTTCGGCCTCGGTCTCGACATCGTGCGGAAACACGACGTGCCCACTCTGTGGACCGATATGGTCCTTACGCCAGAGGATCCGTGGGAGGATTAGAGCAATGGCGGACGAAAAGACCATTCTGGTCGTTGACGACGATGAAGATGTGCGGGACATGATCGGCGAGTATCTCGCCGGCCGTGGATTCCTCGTGCTTTCCGCCGAGAACGGGGCGGCCATGTGGCGCGTCCTCGAAAAGAACTCGGTCGATCTGGTTCTGCTGGATCGCACGATGCCCGGTGGTGACGGCTTGGCGTTGGTGCCCGAGTTGCGCGCCACCTACGACGTGGGCGTGATCTTGGTCACGGCGCTGGCCAACGAAGAGCAGCGCATCGGCGGACTGGAGGTCGGCGTCGACGACTACGTCGCCAAGCCATTCGATTGGCGGGAACTCCTGGCTCGGATCAACAACGTGCTTCGGCGCGTCAGCACGCCCCGCTCGGGACGCGGTGGCGGCAAAGGGCCGCGTCTGGAACCCGGGTATCGGGTTCAGCGCCGAATGGCTGCTGTGCTTTGCGCCGATGTCGCCGACTACGTGCGGATGATGCAGGAGGACGAGGCCGGCACCCTGGACATGTGGTGGGCGATCCGCCGTTCGGTTATCGACCCGGCTGTGGAACGCCACAGCGGGCGGATCGTCAAGCTGACCGGCGATGGGTTTTTCGCCGAGTTTAGAACCGTCGACCAGGCGTTGGCTTGTGCCATCGCCATCCAGCAGGAGGTCGAGGAAGCCAATGCCGAACGCGCCCCGGAACGGCGGATGCAGTTTCGCATGGGCATCAACTGGTGTCCGATCATTGCTGATACCGAGGACATCTACGGCGACGGAGTCAACCTCGCAGCGCGATTGGAGGCTCTGGCGGAGCCCGGCGGAATTTGCGTTTCCGAGCCCGCGCGGGCTGCCACTACCATGAGCGACGCGGTACGCATGGTGGCGATGGGCGCCCAGAAGCTGAAGAACGTGGCCCGGCCGCTTCCCGCTTACGCCGTCCGCTGGTGCGGGTCCTTCACCGCCGCGACCGCCGTGGGAAGTTAACTCAGCCTTCAGATCCGGCGATTGCCGCCCGGTTTTCGCTCAGCCAGCGGGCGAGGCCGCTGGCTTCCTGATCCGACATGCGAAGCCCGAGCTTTGACCGTCGCCAGAGCACGTCTTCCACTGTCGATGCCCATTCGTTGCGGATCAGGTGAACGAGTTCGCGCTCGTAGAGGCCGGCGCCGAAATGGCGGCCGAGATCTTCCGATGTTTCGACGCCGGAGAGGATGTCAAAGGCGACCGTTCCATAGGCGCGGGCCAGCCGTGTCGCGAGCGGCATATCGACGCAAGCGTGCCGAGCAACGATGTCCTCGACGAGCGTGTCGAACCCATCAACGGGGAAATCGCCGCCGGGCAACGGGGCTGAACGAGTCCGGGACAGTCCCATCGGCGGAACATGACCGTTCAGCTTGGCCAGTGCTTCTTCCGCGAGATGGCGATAGGTGGTGATCTTGCCGCCGAAGATATTAAGCAGCGGCGGCTCTCCGCCGGCGCCATTGAGTTCGAGAACGTAGTCTCGGTTCGCTTCCTGAGCAGCGCTTTCGCCGCTGTCGAACAACGGGCGAACGCCGGAATAGGACCATACGACGGCATCCCGGCTGATCGGCACCGAAAAGTACTCGCCGATGGCGGAGCACAGATAGGCGATCTCCTCGTCCGACGCTGCCGCCGTTGCCGGATCTCCGGTGAAGTCGACGTCGGTCGTACCGACAAGGGTAAAATCGTGTTGGTAGGGGATGGCGAAGACGATGCGGCGGTCGGCATTCTGGAAGATGTAAGCCCGGTCGTGGTCGAACATTCGCGGCACGACGATATGACTGCCCTTGACGAGGCGGATGTGAGCCGACGTGTTGACCCGGAGGTTTCCGGCGATGAAATCGGCGATCCAAGGCCCCATCGCATTGACCAGCGCCCGGGCGCGAATCGTCTCGACCTGACCGGTCGCGGCATCGGATACCTCGACGTCCCACAGACCGTCGCTCCGGACCGCCGAACGGACCGGACTGCGGACTCGAACATCGGCGCCCCGGCGCGCCGCGTCGACGGCGTTGAGCACCACCAGCCGGGCATCGTCGACCCAGCAGTCGGAGTACTCGAAGCCTCTCGAGAACCGCCGATCCAGTGGCGCTCCGGCGGGATCGCGGACCAGATCGATGGAGCGGCAGGCCGGAAGGCGCTGGCGCACACCCAGGTGATCGTAAAGAAACAGACCGAGCCGGATCAGCCAGGCCGGACGCAGCGCTGCGTGGTGCGGAAGGACGAACCGAAGCGGCCAGATGATGTGCGGGGCCATGCCGAGCAGCACCTCGCGTTCCGCCAGCGATGCCCGGACCATGCGGAATTCGTAATGCTCGAGATACCGAAGCCCGCCGTGGATCAGCTTGGTCGACGCAGGCGACGTCCCTCCACCGAGGTCGTTCTGCTCGGCGAGAAAAACGGAAAGGCCGCGGCCGGCCGCATCGCGGGCAATCCCGCAGCCGTTCACCCCGCCGCCGATCACGGCAATATCGTAGACGCCTCGGTCCACGTGTTCACTCCGGTCACGTGCCGGGCCAAAGCGCGCCCCAAACGAAACCGTAAACGAGCTAATTCGAACTCACAACGAAAATTTTCGCAAGAGCCACGAAAGGTCAGGATGGGGTAGCGATTTCGATGCGCACATCGTGGTCTTGGCAGATCCGGGCCAGTGCCGGCGGCGGTGGCTCGTCGGTGACGAAGGTGCCCATCTGCGAGAGGTGGCCGATGCGGACGGGAGCCGAGCGTTCGTACTTCATGCAATCGGCGACGAGGATGGCGTGCCGGGCGTTCTCGATGATCGCCTGGGCGACCCGGACCTCCCGGTAGTCGAAATCCAGCAAGGAGCCATCGGGGTCGATGGCCGACGCGCCGATCACCGCATAGTCGACCTTGAACTGGCGGATGAAATCGACCGCGGTTTCACCGACCACGCCGCCGTCAGCCCGCCGGACGACGCCGCCGGCGATGATGACTTCGATTTCCGGATTTGCCTTCAACACATTGGCAACGTTTATATTATTCGTAATGACCATGAGGCCGCGCCGCCCCTGCAGCGAGAGCGCCACCTGTTCGGTCGTGGTGCCGATGTTGATGACCAGGGAGCAGTTGTCGGTGATCAGCGATGCCGCCTTGAGGCCGATCAGGCGCTTGGCATCGGCAGCCAGTTCGCGGCGGGCCTCATAGCCGTAGTTGGTCACCCCCGACGCCAGCACGGCGCCGCCGTGAACGCGTTGGAGCATACCCCGCTCGCACAGGTCGTTCAGGTCCTTGCGGATGGTCTGCGGGGTTACGTCGAACAGCTCGGCCAGCGCGTCGACGGTCACGCGCCCGGCAAGGCGGGCCCGCTCCAGCACGTCGGCTTGTCGCGAGGTGATGGGGATCATCAAGGCACTTTCTGTTTCGCGTTCGCTTAGACTCCAACCGCGCCCTTAAAAATGATTATCGTACGCAGATTGCCTTTCGTCAATTTTCAATTGATGTTCATTTTATTTCGGTTAATAGTTTCGGTCAACGTCCGCACGTGTCGGATGTCCATCCGAAAAGGGAGGAGTATCCATGAAGGTCCGTTTATTGGTCGCCGTGGCGGGGGCCGCGCTCGTAGCGTTTGCGGGCACGGGTGAAGCCGGCATGGACGAGGCCCGCAAGTGGGTCGAGTCCGAGTTCCAGCCGTCGACCCTGTCGAAGGAAGAACAACTCAAGGAGATGCAGTGGTTCGTCGATGCCGCGGCACCGTTCCGGGGCATGGAGATCAACGTGCTGTCGGAGACGATCCCGACACACGAGTACGAATCCAAGGTCCTGACGAAAGCCTTCGAGGAAATCACCGGCATCAAGGTCAATCACCAGCTGCTCGGCGAGGGCGAGGTCGTCCAGGCCGTGCAGACCCAGATGCAGACCAAACGTAATCTGTACGACGCCTACATCAACGATTCCGACCTGATCGGCACCCACTCCCGTCTGCAGCTCGCCGTCAATCTTACTGACTGGATGGCCGGCGAAGGCAAAGACGTGACCCTTCCGACCCTGGACGTCGAAGACTTCATCGGCAAGTCGTTCACGACCGGTCCGGACGGCAAGCTGTACCAGCTTCCCGACCAGCAGTTCGCCAACCTCTACTGGTTCCGTTACGACTGGTTCCAGCGCCCCGAACTGAAAAAGAAGTTCAAGGAGATCTACGGCTACGACCTCGGTGTCCCGGTGAACTGGTCGGCCTACGAGGACATTGCCGAATTCTTCACCGATCACGTCAAGGAAATCGATGGCGTGCGCGTCTACGGCCACATGGACTACGGCAAGCGTGCCCCTGACCTCGGCTGGCGCATGACCGATGCCTGGCTGTCGATGGCCGGCGCCGGCAGCAAGGGCCTGCCCAACGGGGTTCCCGTCGACGAGTGGGGAATCCGCATGGAACCCGGTAGCTGCAATCCCGTCGGCGCTTCTGTCTCGCGCGGCGGCGCGGCAAACGGCCCGGCGGCCGTCTATGCGATCCGCAAGTGGGACGAGTGGCTGAGAAAGTATGCCCCTCCGGGTGCGGCGAGCTACGACTTCTATCAGTCGCTGCCGGCCCTGTCGCAGGGCAACGTCGCCCAGCAGATCTTCTGGTACACCGCCTTCACCTCGTCGATGGTGGCGCCGAAGAGCGAGGGCAACAACACCGTCGACGACAGCGGCAAGCCGCTGTGGCGGATGGCCCCGTCGCCCCACGGTCCCTATTGGGAAAAGGGCCAGAAGCTCGGCTATCAGGATGCCGGTTCGTGGACGCTGTTCAAGTCGACCCCCGTCGACCGGCGCAAGGCGGCATGGCTGTTCGCCCAGTTCACCGTGTCGAAGACCGTGTCCCTGAAGAAGAGCCACGTCGGCCTGACCATCATCCGTGACAGTGACATCCGGCATGCCTCGTTCACCGAGCGCGCACCGAAGCTCGGCGGTCTGGTCGAGTTCTACCGCTCGCCGGACCGGGTCCGCTGGTCGCCCACGGGCGTCAACGTTCCCGATTACCCCAAGCTCGCCCAGATCTGGTGGCAGCAGATCGGCGACGTGAACTCGGGCGCGTTCACGCCGCAGCAGGCCATGGACCGCTTGGCCTCGGAGATGGACCAGGTCATGGCCCGCATGCAGGCGGCCGACGAGAAGGCCGGCACCTATGGCGGCTGCGGCCCGCGGCTGAACAATGAGCAGGACCCGAACGTCTGGCTCAACAAACCGGGCTCCCCCAAGGCCAAGGTCAACGAGAAGCCGAAAGGCGAGACCATCGACTATGATGAGCTCGTCAAACGGTGGATGGACGCCGGCTGACGTTCGCGTTCAGCCGGAACGTATCGGACCTCCGGGGGGCGTCTTCTCCCCCACGCTCCCCGGACCTTCCGATCACCGGCCAAATTTCGGGCACACGGTTGCCCACCACCGGCCGCGGTCGCCATACTTTCGGCGGCAAACGGCCCAACCATCGACCAGACCGCGAAGGCACCGAACGGCGGGGCAACCCGCGCCGGAGACCCGGACCACGCCAATGACCCTCGCACTCAAGAACGTCGTCAAGCGTGCTGGCGCAGAAACTCACATCTACGACGCCAGCGTCGAGTTCGAGTCGCGGGGCTTCAACATTCTCCTTGGCACGACCCTGGCCGGGAAGACGACCCTGATGCAGCTGATGGCCGGGATCGAGAAGCCGACGTCGGGCGAAGTCTGGTTCGACGGGAAGAACGTCACCGGCGTTCCGGTGCAGAAACGAAACGTTTCCAAGGTCCATCAGCAATTTATCAACTATCCGAACCTGACGGTGTTCGAGAACATCGCGTCACCGCTGCGTGTCGCGCGGCTCTCTCGTGAGAACATCCAGAATCGCGTGGGTAAAGTTTCCGAGTTGCTGCGGCTGTCGCCGCTGCTGTCGCGTCGGCCGAGCGAGCTGTCCGGCGGCCAACAGCAGCGCACAGCGCTGGCCCGGGCGCTGGTCAAGGATGCCGATCTCGTACTCCTCGATGAGCCGCTGGCCAACCTGGACTACAAGCTGCGCGAGGAACTCCGAGACGAGCTTCCGCGTCTGTTCGAGGACCGCGGCTGCACGGTGATCTACGCCACCAGCGAACCGGCCGAGGCGCTGCTCCTCGGTGGCCATACCGCGACATTGCACTGCGGCCGCGTCACGCAATTCGGACCGACGGCCGAAGTCTACCGCCAGCCGGCGAACCTGCGCACCGCGCGGGTGTTCTCCGATCCGCCGGTCAACACCGCCACGGTGATCAAGAAGGGCGGGCGGTTCGCCCTCAATGACCGCGTCGGCTGGGAGGCCAACGACGAAACCCAAAGCATGCCGGACGGAACCTACGTCATGGGCGTGCGGCCACATCATGTCACCCGGAACGAGCAGGCGGCGCGATCCGTCGCCGTCGAGGGAACCGTTCTCGTCACCGAACTCAGCGGTTCCGAGAGCGTCGTCCACTTCGACATCGACGGTCAGACCTGGATCTCGCAGTCCCACGGCATCCACGCCTTGCGGATTGGCGACGCAGCCCGTTTCCACATCGATATCGGCCGATCCATGTTCTTCGATCTCGACGACAATCTGGTGGTCGTATGACACCGTCAAACGCCATGGACGCGATTCGACCATTCCGCACCACCGGTCGCGGCGCCGGTCGGAGGGCCGGCTGATGGCCCAGATTGGTCTCCACGACATCCGTCACAGCTATGCGGCGCAGCCGAGCACTGAAGACGACTGGGCGCTCAAGTCGATGAGCGTCGAATGGACCGACGGTGGCGCCTACGCGCTTCTGGGGCCATCTGGCTGCGGCAAGACCACCCTTCTCAACATCGTCTCCGGGTTGGTCCGGCCGACCGAAGGACGGGTGTTGTTCGGCGACAAGGACGTCACCAATGTCCCACCCGACCGGCGCAACATCGCCCAGGTGTTCCAGTTCCCGGTCGTTTACGACACCATGACCGTTTACGACAATCTGGCGTTTCCACTGCGCAACCGGCACATGGCCGAGGGCGACCTCGACCGCAAGGTCCGAGAGATCGCCGCAATGCTCGATCTCGATGCAATGCTGACGCGCCGCGCCGCCGGCCTGACCGCCGACGGCAAGCAGAAGATCTCGCTGGGGCGCGGCCTGGTCCGTTCGGACGTCAACGTCATCATGTTCGACGAACCGCTGACGGTCATCGACCCCCACCTGAAATGGCTGCTGCGCTCCAAGCTGAAGGAGCTGCACCAGCAAATCGGTTCGACGATGATCTACGTCACCCACGACCAGACCGAGGCATTGACCTTCGCCGAGCAGGTCGTCGTCATGCACGAAGGCACCGTGGTGCAGATCGGCACCCCGGTCGAGCTGTTCGAACGGCCGCGGCACACCTTCGTCGGGCACTTCATCGGCTCGCCCGGCATGAACGTCCTGCCGTGCCATATCGACGGCGGCACGGCGGTCGTCGGCAACTGGCGCGTTGAGACCGAGAACGCGGTCGAACCCGGCGGCGATCAGGGCCGGCTCGAAATTGGCGTGCGGCCCGAGTTCGTCCGCTTCGCCAACGACGGCCTGCCGGTCGAGGTGATCAAGGTCAGCGATGCCGGGCGTTACCGGATCGTCGAAACCCGCCACGACGGCATCGTCGTCCGCCTGCTTCTCGAGGAAGACGAGCCGGTGCCGTCGGAAAATGCCCGCCTCGGCTTCGACCCGGCCCACACCCGGATTTACGCCGACGGATGGATGGTGGAGTGAGCTGAACCCATGGGCGGAAAGATCTCCAATCAAAAGGCCTGGCTGTTCGTCCTCCCAGTGGTCCTGCTGGTCGCCTTCAATGCGCTGATCCCGCTGATGACGGTGGTCAACTACTCGGTCCAGGAGACGTTCGGCGACAACGTGTTCTTCTGGGAAGGGGTGAAGTGGTACGAACAGGTGCTGCACTCGGATCGCTTCCACGATTCGCTGGTCCGTCAGCTCATCTTCACGTCGACCATCCTGATCATCGAAATCCCCCTCGGCGTGGCCATCGCCCTGGCGATGCCGCGCCGTGGCTTCTGGGTGTCGGTGTGTCTGGTGCTGATGGCGCTGCCGCTGCTGATTCCATGGAACGTCGTCGGTGCCATGTGGAACATCTTCGCGCTCCCCGACATCGGCCTCCTGGGGCGGATGATCAACGGCATAGGCATCGACTACAACTTCACCCAGCAGCCGGGATCGGCGTGGTTCACCACCATCCTCATGGACGTCTGGCACTGGACGTCGCTCGTGGTGCTGCTGGCTTATGCCGGTTTGCGCTCGATCCCGGACGCCTATTTCCAGGCCGCCAAGATCGACGGCGCCTCGGGCTGGGCGGTGTTCCGCCATATCCAGCTGCCGAAGATGAAGCGGGTGCTGACCATCGCCGTCCTGCTCCGTTTCATGGACAGCTTCATGATCTACACGGAACCGTTCGTGCTCACCGGTGGCGGCCCCGGCAACGCGACGACGTTCCTGTCCATCGACCTGGTCAAGATTGCCCTTGGCCAGTTCGACCTCGGGCCCGCCGCGGCGATGTCGCTGATCTACTTCCTGATCGTTCTGTTGACCTGCTGGGTGTTCTACACCCTGATGATGCGTAGCGAGGAACAGTGATGAAGAAGTTCAAGTGGCTGGCGCCGACCGTCTACATCGTGTTCCTGATGCTGCCGATCTACTGGCTCCTGAACATGTCGTTCAAGACCACCAACGAGATCCTCGGCTCGTTCACCCTGTGGCCCAATGAGTTCACTTTCGACAACTACATCAAGATCTTCACCGATCCGACCTGGTACACGGGATACTTCAATTCGCTGACCTACGTTCTGATCAACACGGCGATCTCGGTGACCGCCGCCCTGCCCGCGGCTTACGCCTTCTCGCGCTACCGGTTCCTTGGCGACAAGCACCTGTTCTTCTGGCTGCTGACCAACCGCATGGCGCCGCCGGCGGTGTTCGCGCTGCCGTTCTTCCAGCTGTATTCGGCGGTCAACCTGTTCGACACGCCCATCGCCGTCGCGCTGGCCCATTGCCTGTTCAACATCCCGCTGGCCGTGTGGATTCTCGAGGGGTTCATGTCCGGCGTGCCGAAGGAACTGGACGAAACGGCCTATGTCGACGGCTATTCGTGGCCGCGTTTCTTCGTCCGCATCTTCATTCCAACCATCGCCGCAGGCATCGGCGTGACCGCGTTCTTCTGCTTCATGTTCTCGTGGGTGGAACTGCTGCTTGCCAAGACTCTGACCTCGGTCGCCGCCAAGCCGATCGCGGCGACCATGACGCGGACGGCAAGCACCGCCGGCTACGAGCTCGGCCTCCTGGCGGCGGCAGGGACACTGACCATCGTCCCCGGCGCCTTCGTGATCTATTTCGTTCGCAATTACATCGCCAAGGGCTTTGCCCTCGGCCGCGTGTAGGCACCGCAAGGGAGATCCGACGATGGGCTTGTCATGGATGGCATGGACCTGGCCGACGGCGGCGTTCTTCCTGTTCATCCTTACCGCGCTGGTGTGCATGGGCATCTGGGAATGGAAACGCCCGGGCGGCGCGCCCCGTCGCGGGATCTTCACCCTGGACACCACGCGCGGCGACCGCCTGTTCATTACTTTGCTCGGCAGCGCCTTCATCGGCCTCGGCTGGCTCGGCCTGTTCGGCACGCCGCTTTGGGGCGCGCTGATCATTGCCCTCGCCTGGGGCTACTTCGTTTTCCGCTGGGTCTGAGCAGGCAACCTCCTCAACAGTCTGCCTTTTTTTCGGCTTGCCACGACCACCATTCCGTCCCATGAAAAGCGCGCGCAAGCGTGCTTCGGCCGCAACACGCGACCAAAAAAGTGGCAAGGGCACGAAGAAACGCGCGGAACAGAGTTTGGCGCGCCCGGGAGGACTCGAACCCCCAACCTCCTGATCCGTAGTCAGACGCTCTATCCAATTGAGCTACGGGCGCAAATCCGGCCGTTCGGGGCCGGTCGGAAGGGAGGGGAAGTTACTGCACGCCGACACCGAAGGCAAGCGCCGGCGCTTTTCGCGGTGCATTAATTACCCGCTTGTCGGTCCAGGTGGCTTTGTTTAGTATCAGCCACTATCCAAGGGGTTTAATTAACTACATTTCTAGCTAATAGTCGGCATCTTTTGATAGTGATTCCACGCGTCATCATCAGGCAGATAAGCGGTATGACTGTTTCGAGACTATCGGCCGTCGCGCTCGGCGCAGGACTGTTTCTTTCCGGGTGCACGTTCATGGAGGAAAGCCTTTGGCCTTCGCTCAGTGGCGAGGACCCATCTGGCGCCGCGCCCCAGGCCAAAACCGAGGCACCTCCGCCGCCCGCCGCTTCCGCCGCCACCCCGGCACCGCAAGTCGCCCAGACGCCCGCTGCTCCGGCACGCCCCGGCGCTGCGCCGCCGCGGGTCGGCACGACCAAGTTTGAACCGACGGGCGTCACGCCCGGTTCACCGACCGGTACGTTTGTCGGCAAGAAGGTCATCGACCTGCGCAATGAGTTGAGCCGTCTGCAGGGCGCCATTTCGGCCCATAACAACCTGCTGCAGGAATTGCGGGCCAAGGTGGTGGAGGACTCGCAGCGCTATCACGGTACCGTCGCGGCGATCAATTCGCGCCTTCAGGTCGGCACCACGCCTGGAAATCCGATCCTCGTTCAGCAATTCAACAGCTCGCAGGCCGATCTGGACCGGCTGGCCGGCGACGTCGCCGAGATGAACAAGCTGCAGACCGCCGTCGCGTCCGATTCGACCATGGCGGCGTTTCTCGCCGAGTCCACGCGCGCCGTGTTCGGCGTGTCGGGCGCCGTCGACGAGGACCACCGCCAACTGGCCATTCTCCAGGACGAGGTGGATCGTACGAACGTCCTCGTCGACCGCCTGCATCAGGAGCTGACCGAGGATATCCGCCGCCAGACCAACTACGTCGCCACCGAACGCGGCAATCTCAACCTGCTGTCGTCGGGCATCCGCACCGGTGAAATCTATGGCGCGAGCCTGTTGAACCAGGCGATGGTTTCGGCGTCGGGTGGCGTTCCGCCGACCCGGCCGGCGGCACTGGACACGACCGGCCGCCGGCCGCTTGTCGTGGTTCGCTTCGACCGCCCGGACGTGCCGTATCAGCAGGCCCTCTACAACGCGGTCAGCCGCGTCCTGGATCGCCGCCCGAATGCCGTGTTCGATCTCGTCGCGGTCGCCCCGTCGTCGGGCGGATCGGCGCGCGTGGTGCTGAACTCCAATAAGGCCCGCCGAAATGCCGAATCGGTGCTGCGTGCGCTGATCGACATGGGACTGCCGCCCTCGCGAATCGCAGTATCGGCGAAGACCAGCGATACGGCCAAAGCCAACGAAGTTCATCTCTACTTGCGATAGCGGACCACGGGTCCGGCGCGTCACGGGTCGTGAACGAGATGGGCTCGCCAACCAGGATTCACGCCGCCTCGTGGCACGAAACCCATCGGGACGCCACCGATCTGGCGGCACGCCTGGCCGACAAGGGGCCTTGGCAGGGTATCGTCGCCATCAGCCGGGGCGGATTGGTGCCGGCGGCGGTGGTCGCCCGGGTTCTTGACCTGACCCTGATCGAAACGATCTGTATCTCCAGCTACGACGGGACCGACAAGGGACCGCTCTGCATCATCAAGGCCGCTCCCGACGAGGCCGGTGACGGCAACGGATGGCTGCTGATCGACGATCTGGTCGACAGCGGCGCCACGGCCGAGGCGGCCCGGCGCATGTTGCCCCAGGCCCATTTCGCCACCCTCTACGCCAAGCCGGCAGGCCGGGCGCTGGTCCGGACGTTTGTGCGCGAAATCGATCAGGACGTGTGGATCGACTTTCCCTGGGACCGCGACCCCGCCTAAGGCGATTCCGTCTGGCTGTCGGCAGCGAACGCTCCGATAGGGAGTTTCGAAACCGCCGACAGTGCCGGGGCCATCCTTCAATCCGATCGCCGTTCGGTCTCCTTGTCGCCGTCGCTGCACCGGGAGGCGCCGGCAAAGGAAGAAGGCGGCCAGTGAGGGAACTGGCCGCCCTAGGTTCGGCTTGCGTGCCGATCGGGGAAACCAGAGACGGGGGAATCTCTGGTTCTGTCTATTAGGAGGTCTGTGTAGGCCCGATCACACACCCGAATTGTGGCAACTTTATGCCCGATTTCGCTTTCGGCGCTTTTTTCGCGCCCGGTGCGGAAACAATCAGGTGATAGACCGAACGTCGTCGATGACTTTGCCGTCGTTCGGCAACGAGCCCGGCGTGGCAACTTCGACACGCCCGCGCATCTTGGTCACTGCCTGAAGGGTATCGGCGATGGCCTGGGTATCGGACTCGGCCGTTTCGCACATCAGAGTCATGACGTCCTTGCCATCTTCCTGGTCGACGACCAGCCGCGCGCGGGCGACTTCGGGATGGCGCTTGACCACGTCCGCGACCTGGCTCGGATGGACGAACATCCCTTTGACCTTGGTCGTCTGGTCAGCGCGGCCCATCCAGCCTTTCAGGCGCACGTTGGTGCGCCCGCATGGGCTGGTCCCCGTCATCACCGCCGACAGATCGCCGGTGGCAAAGCGAATCAACGGATAGGTCCGGTTCGAGGTGGTCACGACGACCTCGCCGACCTCGCCCTCGGCAACGGGGTCGCCGGTGCCCGGCCGAACGATCTCGACGATCACCCCCTCGTCAACGATCAATCCTTCGCCGCCTGCCGATTCATAGGCGATCAGGCCGAGATCGGCGGTTCCGTACCACTGGACGACGGCCACCCCCATGCCGGCAATTTCGGCGCGCAGCGACGATGGCAGTGCCTCGCCCGCGACGGCAGCCTTGGTCAGGCTCGAGAGATCGGCACCCTGTTCAGCACCCTTTTCCAGCAGCGCCTTGAGAAAGGATGGCGTTCCCGCGTATCCGGCAGGACGGATGTCGGCAATGGCGCGGACTTGCAGCTCGGTGTTACCGGTCCCAGCCGGGATGACGGCGCAGCCGATGGCGTGGGCGCCCGTTTCGACCATGACCCCAGCCGGCGTCAGATGATAGGCGAAGGTGTTGTGAACCACTTCGCCGGCACGAAACCCGGCGGCATAGAAGGCCCGCGCCGTGCGCCACGGATCGCGGCCGTGGCCTTCGGCGTCGTAAATCGGTCCGGGAGACTGGAAGATGCGGGCAAGATTTCCTGGAGCTTCGGCGGCGAGGCCGCCGAACGGCGGGTCGCCGGCCTGAAAGTCGAGGAGATCGGATTTGCGGACCACCGGCAAACTGGCAAGCGCCGTCCGATCGGTGATCGCTTCCACGTCGACCGAGGCAAGGGAGTTGGCAAAATAGGGAGCGTTCTCTCGAGCATTGACGATCTGGCTTCTGAGGTCGGCGAACTGGGCGGCCTCGCGCGCTCCCGCGTCGCGGGTTTCCAGATCGTCGTAGTAATCGCTCATTAATGCCTCCCCCCGCGGCCGATCGGCGATCAGAGCCAGCGCTTGCGGCGACGGTAGTGCTTCACGTCGCGGAAACTCTTGCGGCCGTCGCTGCCGAAGCCGAGGTAGAACTCCATCACGTCCTCGTTCTCGCCGAGTTTTTTGGCATCGCCATCCATGACAATACGGCCGTTCTCCAGGATGTATCCGTAGTCGGCGTACCTCAGCGCCACCATGGTGTTCTGTTCGGCGAGGAGAATGCTGACGCGCTCTTTCTGGTTCAGATCGCGGACAATCTCGAAGATCTCCTCGACGAGTTGCGGCGCGAGTCCCATCGAAGGCTCGTCGAGCAGCATCATCCGCGGATTCGACATCAACGCCCGGCCGATGGCGCACATCTGCTGTTCGCCGCCGGACGTGTACCCGGCCTGGGTGCCGTGGCGCTCCTTCAGGCGGGGAAAGTAGTGATAGACCTTTTCGAGGGAGTCCCGGACTCCTTGGGCTCCGTCCTTGCGCGTGTAGGCGCCGGTGAGGAGGTTTTCCTCGATGGTCAGGTGCTCGAAACAGTGGCGCCCTTCCATCACCTGGATGACGCCGCGACGGACGAGATCGTTGGGCGTCAGCTTGTCGACGCGTTTGCCCTGGAACAGAATGTTTCCTTTGGTGACATCGCCCCGTTCGGCACCGAGCAGGTTCGAGATCGCCTTGATCGTCGTCGACTTGCCGGCGCCGTTGGCTCCGAGGAGGGCAACGATGCCCCCCTCGGGAACCTCGAGGGAAACGCCCTTGAGCACCAAGATGACGTGGTCGTAAATCACCTCAATGTTGTTGACGCTGAGCAGAGAGTCGGCCGCTTCCGTGGCCGAGTCCTCTGCCGTCGCCGGTGCCGAAGCGTTCAAGGGCGCCTCCCGATCCTAACGGTTGTTTCCGCCGAGGTTTACTTGCAGTCCCTCGGCGTGACGTTGTTCTCCTTCGCGAACTGCGCGGAGTCCTCGGCAATCAACGGGCCGGTGACGTCGCGCAGGGGCTCGTAGAACTTGGAGGCAATCGACCACTTCTTGGCCTTGGCGTCCCACCGCTGGACCGCAACCTTGCCCGGTCCTTCGTGGTTCTCGCAGGTGATCTTGATGCCATAGGTGAAGCCTTCGAGGCCGAGTTCCTTGAGCCGGGCTTCGCTCACCTCCAGGGACTCGAAGCCGTCGCGCACATGCGGGCCACGGACTTCCTTGGTGCCGTGGATTTTCATGGCGTTGCGGATCGCTTCGGTGGTCCACATGGCGGCGACCAGACCCCGGTTGTACAGGACCTCGCCGATGCGATCGCGATCACCGGCGCCCTTACCCTTGTCGTAGACATGCTTCTTGATGTCGTTGTGGGCTGGGAAGTTGTCGCCCGGGGCGTGGAAGGCGCCCGAGAGATACCCGTCGGCGGCGGCACCGGCCGGAAGGACGTCGTTCTCCGAGCCCGACCACCAGACGCCGATGAAGTGGTCCATGGGATAGCGGATGGAGGCGGCTTCCTTGATCGCCACCTGGTTCATCACGCCCCAGCCCCACATCAGCACCCAGTCCGGACGCTCTTTGCGGATCTGCAGCCACGTCGCCTTCTGCTCCTGACCGGGATGATCGACCGGCAGGACCATCAGGTCGAAGCCGAACTTCATGGACATGCTCTCCAGCGTGCGGATGGGCTCGCGACCATACGCCGAGTTGTGGTGGACGAGGGCGATCTTCTTGTCCTTCAGGTTGCCCATGCCGCCTTCCTGGTCGGCGATGTACTGGACCAGCACGGTCGCCTGGCTCCAGTAGGTTGCCGGGAAGTTGAACACCCACGGGAAGATCTTGCCGTTCGCCGCCGAGGTGCGGCCATAGCCCATCGAGAACACCGGGATCTTGTCGACCGCGGTCTTGGGAATGAGCTGATAGGTAATGCCCGTGGACAGCGGCTGATAAACAAGCGCGCCCGAGGGTTGGACATTCTTGGTGTTTTCGTAGCACTCGACGCCCTGCTTGGTGTTGTACGCTGTTTCGCAAGGAACGAGTTTGATCTTGACGCCTTCGATCCCGCCGTCGCGCTCGTTGAGCAGATTCATCCAGTCGGTGAACCCATTGGCGAACGGAATACCGTTCGGCGCATAGGGACCGGTGCGGTAGTCCAGCGTCGGAATGACCAGCTCGTAGGCTTTGGCCGCCGACGCCATGAGCGGCAGGGCGAGTGCCGCCGCCGCGCACGTCGCAAGTCTGGTGAACTTCATACGTACCTCCCACTATTCAAGGTTATGACTCTCATCTTACCCGTCGTTACCGCCGACGGACTCTCTCTTTTTTGCCCTACTCAGTAGGGGAACGGCCACAGACGCAGTTTCTCCTTCAAGATCTGCCACAGCCGCGCCAGACCGTGCGGCTCGACGATCAGGAAGAAGATGATCAGCGCCCCCAGGATCACAATTTCGATGTGTTTGGCCGTACCGGCATCGAATGCCAGACCGCCGACCATGATGTTCTTGAGTCCGACGGGCAGCAGCACCATGAACGCCGTTCCCAGGAAGCTTCCCAGAATGCTGCCGAGGCCGCCAATGATGATGATGAACAAAACGAAGAACGACTGATCGATTCCGAATGCTTCGCCGACCTCAGCCGAGCCCAACCAAATCGCGAAGTAGAGCGAGCCGGCCATGCCGACGTAGAACGAACTGACCGCGAACGCCGACAGCTTGGCATGAAGCGGGCGGATACCGATGAACTCGGCCGCGATGTCCATGTCCCGGATGGCCATCCACATCCGTCCGACACGGCCACGCACCAGGTTCTTGGCGATCAACGCGAACACCAGAAGGAAAATGAGGCAGAAATAGTAGCGGGCGACATTGCTCGCCTCGGGCCCCGTGACGAGGACGCCGAAAACTTCGGATCGGGTGACGGTGATCGTGCCCGTGGCATTATAATTGAAGAACCACCCCACCTTGTTGAACAGCCAGACCAGGAAGAACTGCGCGGCGAGCGTTGCCACAGCGAGGTAGAACCCCTTGATCCGCAGGCTAGGCAATCCGAACAGGGCGCCAACAGCAGCGGTGATTCCACCGGAGAACAGCACCACGAGGATAAAGCTGAGCTCCGGAAACATCGTCATCAGCTTGTAGGTCGAGTACGCGCCGACGGCCATGAACCCACCGGTTCCAAGCGACACCTGGCCGCAATAGCCGGTCAGGATGTTCAGTCCGATCGCTGCCATACCATAGACGAGGAACGGAAGGATGATGGCCGAGGTCCAGTAGTCGTCGATGATCAGCGGTAGGACCACGAGAGCGATGAGGGCGGTGGCCGTCATCACCCAGCGATCCTGGTCGATCGGGAAGATCGCCTGGTCGGCCTGATAGGTCGTCTTGAACTGACCAGTCTCGCGATAGAACATGCCCTCAGACCCTTTCGATGATCTTTTCGCCGAACAGGCCCTGCGGCCGAACGAGCAGGAAGGCGAGCGCCAGCATGTAGGCGAACCAGTTCTCCACCGCGCCGCCGATCAGGGAACCAACGTAGACTTCGGCAACCTTTTCACCGACGCCGATGATCAGGCCGCCGACGATGGCGCCGGGAACCGAGGTGAAGCCGCCAAGGATCAGCACCGGCAACGCCTTCAAGGCGATCAGTGACAGCGAGAACTGCACCCCCGACTTGCTGCCCCACATGATCCCGGCGACTAGCGCGACGATGCCGGCGACCGACCACACGACGATCCAGATCGTGTGCAACGAGATGCCGACACTCAGCGCCGCCTGGTGATCGTCGGCGACGGCCCGCAACGCCCGGCCAATGCGGGTTTTCTGAAAGAAGACGGCGAGCACGGTGACCAGCACCGCGGCGACCACCGCGGCGACGATCTCGAGCTTCTCGACATAGAGGCCGTAGGTATCGAGCAGCCAGTCCTGCGCTCCCTGGGGAAGACCGATGTCAAGCGGCTTCACGTCCGAGCCGAAGAGGATGTCGCCGGTGCCTTCGAGGAAGTAGGCGAGTCCGATGGTGGCCATGAACAGAATGATCGGGGCCTGATTGATCAGATAGCGAAGGACAAGTCGCTCGATCAGCCATGCGACGATGATCATCACACCTGCCGTGAGGATGATTCCCAGCCACACCGGCAGCGTGAAGCCGAACCATCGTTCGACCCATCCACCCGGCCCGATGAAGTCGTAAAGAGCCAAAGCCGCGAACAGGCACAGCACGCCTTGGGCGAAGTTGAAGATGCCCGACGCCTTGAAGATCAGCACGAACCCAAGCGCGACGAGGGCGTACATCACCCCGGCCATCAGGCCGCTGATTACGATCTCGACGAAAAACAACATGCCGGTTCGCCTACTCCCTGTGCCCCTGACGCCGCCCCGTCAGCTTTCGCCGAGATACGCGCGAATGACCACGGGGTCGGTGCGCACGTCATCGGGTGTTCCTTCGGCAATCTTCTCGCCATGATCGAGCACGACGACGTAGTCGGAGATGTCCATGACGACGCTCATGTCGTGCTCGATGAGGATCATCGTCGTGTTCCACTGGTCGTTCACATCAAGGATGAACCGGACCATGTCCTGCTTTTCCTCAAGGTTCATCCCCGCCATCGGCTCGTCGAGCAGCAGCACCTTCGGCTCCATCGCCAAGGCACGTCCGAGTTCGACGCGTTTCTGCAAGCCATACGACAGGCGTCCGACCGGCGTCTTTCGGATCGCTTCGATCTCGAGGAAGTCGATCACCCGTTCCACGTACTCGCGATTCTCCAGCTCCTGCCGCTGAGACGGCCCCCAATAAAGCGCATCCAGAAGCAGGTTGCCCTTATCCCTGATCAGCCGCCCGGTCATGATGTTGTCGAGGGTGGTCATGCCCTTGAACAGGGCAATGTTCTGGAAGGTGCGGGCGAAACCGAGACGCGCCACCTCGGCCGGGCCGAGCTTGGTCCGGTCCTTGCCGTCGAACATGATCCGGCCTTCCGAGGGCCGGTAGAACCCGCTGATGACATTGAGCATCGAGGTCTTGCCGGCTCCGTTGGGGCCGATGATCGAATAGACCTCCCCCCTCGGCACGCTGAACCCGACGCCGCTGATGGCCCGGATGCCGCCAAACTGCAGATTGATGTTCTCAACCTTGATGTAGTCGTCTTGCGGCATCTCGGCCTGGCCGGCACGACGACGCCGCTTGTCGGCAATGGCCGCAAGTGCTTCTTCACGCGTCGCGAAGAAGTTGGCCCTGAACATGTCGGTCTGCGAGCGCGCGCGGATTTCTTCTCGCGTTTCGTTGGCGGCGCCGATGCGGAACGAGCCGAGCCCGAACTCGATGTTCGCTTTCTTGCCACGGGCCGCATAGGCGTCCCACACGTCCGGCGCGATGACGCAGTCAATGTAGTTGACGAGGAAGTACCACCGCCTGCCCGACTCTGCGAGGCGGCGGTCGATCTCGTCGTAGATCGAATCGATTTGTTTCGTGCTGTCGAAGGTGATTCCGGAGAAATCGACTTCGAAGGTTTCGTATTCGTCGTTGAACGACAAGCGGTCGCCCATCGACCCGTCGCGCGCTGCCGGCTCTTGCATGTTGGGCCCCAGTCCCCGTGTCCTCTACTGCCGCCGTTCCGCTCGTCGTCAGCTTGCGGCCTTCAGCGGCTCGGTCTCGAACAGTTTGACGTCGCGGATTTCCAGATCGGCCTTCAACGTCCCCGTTCGCCCATCCTCGAACTTGACCTCGGTCTCGATCGCACACCGGCTGCGGTCAGAGTACAGCGCCTCGACGAGTTGGTCGTACCGCTCGGCAATGAACCCGCGGCGGACCTTGCGGGTTCGGGTCAGTTCGCCGTCGTCCGCGTCAAGCTCCTTGTGCAAAATCAGGAACCGCGAGATCTGCGAGCCTGCGAGATGCGGGTCCTCGGCAAGGTCGGCGTTGACCTTCTCGACGCAGTCCTGGATCAGATCGCAAACCGGTGTCTGGCTGGCCAGGTCCGTATACCCCGAATAGGCCAAGTGGCGCCGTTCGGCCCAGTTGCCCACCGCCTCGAGATCGATGTTGATGAACGCCGCGGCATAGTCCTTTTCGTGGCCGAAGGCCACGGCCTCCTTGATGAACGGGAAGAATTTCAGCTTATTCTCAATATACTTGGGCGCGAACATCGAACCGTTGTTCAGCTTGCCGACATCCTTGGCCCGGTCGATGATCCGCAGGTGACCCTCGGCGTCGAAGAACCCGGCATCCCCGGTGTGGACCCAGCCGTCCTCGGTCTTCGTTTCCTTGGTCGCTTCGTCGTTCTTGTAGTACTGCATGAAAACGCCGGGGCTCCGGTACATCACCTCGCCGCCCTCGGTGATTTCGACCTCGACGCCGATCGCCGGCGTCCCCACCGTATCTGGTTTGACCTCGCCGTCCGGCTGGATGGTCACGAACACGGCCGCCTCGGTCTGGCCGTAGAGTTGCTTGACGTTGATCCCGAGGGAACGGAAGAACTCGAAGATGTCGGGGCCGATGGCCTCGCCGGCCGTATAGGCGAGGCGGATGCGCCGCATGCCCAAGGTGTCCTTCAGGGGTCCGAAGATCAGTAGGCGGCCGAGCGCGTACGAGAGACGATCCCCGAACGGGACCGGCCGGCCATCGAGAATCGCGCTGCCGACCCGTTTGGCGACCCCCATGAAGTGATGGAACATCTTCTGCTTCAGCCAGCCGGCATCCTCCATCCGGATCATCACCGTGGTCAGGATGTTCTCGAAAATGCTGGGCGGCGCGAAGAAGTAAGTCGGTCCGATTTCGCGCATGTCGTGGAGCACGGTTTCGGTGCTCTCCGGGCAACTGACGCAGAAACCGGCGACATAGCACTGAGCGAACGAGAACAGGTGGTCGCCGACCCAGGCCATCGGCAGATAGGCGACGACCTCTTCGTCCTCCCGCAGCCCTTCGCGAACGATGCCGTTGCGCGCAGTGACGACCATGTTGTCGTAGCTGAGCATCACGCCCTTGGGCTGGCCTGTCGTCCCCGACGTGTAGAGCATGATTGCAAGGTCGCCGCCGGAGCATTCGGCGATTCGGGATTCGTAGAAATCCGGGTTCTCGGCATCGAAGGTCCGTCCCTTTTCCTGCACGTCGGTGTAGGCGTGAAGGAACGGCTGGTAATAGTGCCGCAGGCCCCGCGGATCCTTGTAGATGACCGTCTCCAGGTGGTGGCAGTTGTCCTTGATCTCGAGCAACTTGTCGACCTGCTCCTGGTCTTCGACCACCGCGAAACGGCATTCGGCGTGGTCGAGAACGAACATCATCTCTTGGGCCACCGAGTCCTGATACAGCGGCGACGGCGTGCCCCCCGCGGCCTGGGCAGCAACCATCGCCCAATAGAGCTGCGGCCGGTTGTCACCGATGATGGCGAGCCGGTCGCCTCGCTGGAATCCCATCGCCTCCAGCCCGCAAGCAAATGACCGGACTTCGTCTGCGACCTGGCCCCAGGTCCAGGCCTGCCAGATGCCGAGGTCCTTCTCGCGGATCGCCGGCCGATTGCCTCGGACGCGAGCGTTTTCCAGGAGAAGCTTGGGAAAGGTATCGATGGATTCGGCGGCGACGCTGGCGCCAGAACGCACGAATCGTTTCGCAGCCATGACGTTGATAGTGCCTCCCCGGCTTTTTTTGGCGGACTTCGGCGCGCTCGACGCAACCGGATACGCTCATCCGGTCAGATTTGTTTCAATCTATAAGGCACAGACCACGGAGTGAAGCAAGACATGATTTGCGAACCCGTAGAACCAGTGGTGCGTCTCACTCGACAAGTCGGAAAATGTATCGAAATGTAACGGGGTGCACGGCAACCGCCGTGGCAGAGAGGCCGTGAGATTGCTGTTTCCGACGCCATGGACCCCACAGTGGATCGAATAGCTGGACAGGCCCCGCCAAGTGTGCTGTGTGGTTGGTGAGATCCCCCGCCCGATAGGAGAAATCCCGTGTCCGCATTCGGTCATGACACCTTGAAGGCGCGCCGCACCCTCTCGGTCGGCGAGCGCCAGTACGACTACTACAGCCTCGAGGCCGCTGCCGGGGCAGGACTCGGTGACGTCGGCAGCCTGCCGTTCTCGCTGAAGGTGCTGCTGGAAAACCTGCTGCGCTGGGAGGATGGACGCACAGTCACCATTGATGACGTACGCGCCGTCGCCGAGTGGCTCGGTTCGCGGTCATCCGATCGTGAGATCGCCTATCGTCCGGCCCGCGTCTTGATGCAGGACTTCACGGGCGTGCCTGCGGTCGTCGATCTGGCGGCGATGCGCGATGCGATGGTCGCGAGAAACGGCGATCCGGCAAAGATCAATCCCCTCGTTCCAGTCGATCTGGTTATCGACCACTCGGTCATGGTCAACGCCTCCGGCTCGGCCGGCGCTTTGTCCACCAACGTCGAAATGGAGTACGAGCGAAACCGGGAACGCTACGAGTTTTTGCGTTGGGGTCAGCAGGCGTTCGACGGCTTTCGCGTTGTCCCGCCGGGCACGGGAATCTGCCATCAGGTGAACCTGGAGTATCTCGCCCAGGTGGTGTGGACGGGCGCCGACAATGGCACCACCGTTGCGTACCCCGATACGCTTGTCGGCACCGACAGCCACACGACGATGGTCAACGGCCTCGCCGTGCTCGGCTGGGGCGTCGGCGGCATCGAGGCGGAAGCGGCGATGCTTGGCCAGCCGATCTCCATGCTGATCCCCGAGGTGGTCGGATTCAAACTGACCGGCGAGATGAAGGAAGGAACGACCGCCACCGATCTGGTGCTGATGGTCGTCCAGATGCTGCGCAAGAAGGGCGTGGTCGGAAAGTTCGTCGAGTTCTACGGCGATGGCCTCGACAATCTCTCGCTCGCTGATCAGGCGACGATCGCCAACATGGCGCCGGAATACGGTGCCACCTGCGGCTTCTTCCCCATCAGCCGCGCGACCATCGACTATCTCACGTTCAGCGGTCGCGATCCCGAGCGCGTCGCCCTGGTCGAAGCCTATGCCAAGGCCCAGGGGATGTGGCGCGACGCATCGACGCCGGACCCTGTGTTCACCGATACGCTGGAGCTGGACCTGGGTTCGGTCGAACCGTCGCTGGCCGGGCCGAAACGGCCCCAGGACCGGGTACCGTTGTCGCAAGCGGCCGCGTCGTTCGCTGGCGGTTTTGCCGATCTTTCGGGCCGCTCCGAACGCCGCGAGATCCCGGTCGAGGGCGCCAACTACGCGCTCGCGGACAGCGCCGTGGTCATCGCCGCCATCACAAGCTGCACGAACACGTCCAACCCGGCGGTGCTGATCGGTGCCGGGCTGGTCGCACGGAACGCCCGCCGCCAAGGCTTGTCGGTCAAACCCTGGGTCAAAACCTCGTTCGCGCCCGGCTCGCAGGTGGTCACCGACTATCTGGAAGCCGGCGGCCTGCAGAGCGATCTCGACGCCCTCGGCTTCAATCTGGTGGGCTACGGATGCACGACCTGCATCGGCAACTCGGGACCGCTGCCAGAAGGCATCAACAAGGCCATCGAGTCGGGCGATCTCACCGTCGCCGCGGTGCTCTCGGGCAACCGCAACTTCGAGGGCCGGGTGCATCCACTGACCCGCGCGAACTATCTGGCCTCGCCGCCGTTGGTGGTGGCCTATGCGCTTGCCGGGTCGATGGACGTCGATCTGCTGAACGATCCGCTCGGCACAGGCGAAGAAGGCCAGCCCGTCTACCTTCGCGACATCTGGCCGAGCAACGCGGAAATCCAGGACGTTATGAACTCGGTGCTGACGCCGGAGATGTTCCGCAACCGCTACGCCAACGTGTTCGCCGGCGACGCCGCCTGGCAGAGCATGGCGGCGTCGACCGGCCAGACCTATGCCTGGCAGGACGCCTCGACCTACGTGCGTCACCCCACGTTCTTCGAGGGCGGGGCCGCCACCGGTTTCACCAACATCACGGGCGCGCGGGCGCTGGCGATGCTGGGCGATTCGGTGACCACCGACCACATCTCGCCGGCCGGTTCTATCAAGACCGACGGTCCCGCCGGCGCGTACCTGATCGGCCATGGAGTCGAACCCCGGGATTTCAACTCCTACGGTTCGCGGCGCGGCAATCACGAGGTGATGATGCGCGGCACCTTTGCCAACATCCGCATCCGCAACGAGATTGCGCCGGGAACAGAGGATGGCGTCACCCGTCACCTGCCCGACGGCGAGGTGATGTCCATTTATGACGCCTCGATGAAGTACCAGGCCGACGGCGTCCCGCTGGTGGTCATCGCCGGAACCGAGTATGGCTCGGGGTCGTCGCGCGACTGGGCGGCGAAGGGAACGCGGCTGCTCGGAGTCTCGGCGGTGGTCGTCGAGAGCTTCGAGCGCATCCACCGCTCCAACCTCGTCGGCATGGGCATTCTGCCGTTGCAGTTCCCCGACGGGGTCAACCGCAAGACCCTCGGCCTCGATGGCACGGAGACTTTCGATCTGACGGGGCTCGACGGAGCGATCGAGCCGCGCATGACGGTGACCCTGACCGTCCACCGCGGCGACGCGTCGACGGACGAGGTGCCTCTCCTCTGCCGCATCGATACGCTGGACGAGATCGAGTACTTCAAGAGCGGCGGCATCCTGCAGTACGTGCTCGGGCGGCTGGCGTAGCGTCCAGAGCCGCAAGGCTGCCAACGCCGCATCACGCCGGCATCACCGCCATGTGATTGGTCGGGCCGACGCGGGCGAGCTATGTGTGGGCGATGCAGCGTCTGCTTGCCGCCGCCGTTGCGTTTGCGCTCTTCTCAACCGGGCGGACCGCGGGAGCCGCCGACGGCCCCCTCACCGTCGTCGAGCTGTTCACCTCACAAGGTTGCTCATCGTGTCCGCCGGCCGACACCTTGCTGGGTGAACTCGCCGAACGGCATGATGTGTTGGCGCTTTCCATGCATGTCGACTACTGGGACTACATCGGCTGGAAGGATCCCTTCGCCAGCGCGGAGACCACTGGACGCCAGAGGGATTACGCCCGGCAGTTCGGTCTCCGCTACGTCTACACACCGCAAATGATCGTTCACGGCTCGACCGAGGTGACCGGCTCCGATCGTGCCGAGGTTCTGCGCCACATCGCCCGGACGCACGCGGCGGAGCAGGTCGAGGTCGGCATGCGCCGGGACGGCGACAATGCCATCCTCGTCACGGTCGGCGAAGGCCAGGCGACCGGCGCTGCGGTGTGGCTGGTGATGGTCGACCGACGCCACGTCACGCAGGTGCTCCGTGGCGAGAACCGCGGCACCGAAATGCGCAATTACAATGTCGTCCGCAAGCTCGAACGGATCGGCACCTGGAACGGCGAAGCATTGACCATCCCCGTCACTATACCGGCCGACGCCAACACGGGCGACCTGCGTGCGGTCTTCGTTCAAACCGGATCCACCGGGCCGATCCTCGGTGCTGCCCGACTCGATCTCACAACCCGCTGATATTAATAAGCAAGCTCGACCACAACTTGTCGGCGTTGGGCGGCCTGCTTGTTTGGCGGCGCAACAGTGGTTATACTTCTCCACATAGAACGCGCATCAAAGCGCGATGAGATGGCGGGGTATGATCCCGACTGTCCGCGGCCGCAGACAAGTGTCAACGGCGATAGAGCCGACGATAAGAAGAATGCGGCAAACGAGCGGTGGGCCCACGGGCCGCGCAACGACCGCCGATTGCTCCGGAAGAGGGCGAACACCGGGTGGTTGTTTGTGCCGCCGAACTGCGGGGAGGAAATAATGCTAGGATTCACGAGCGACCCGCGTCCTACGCGGAGCCGTCGCACGTTAACGCCGCCGGCGCCTTGCCGTCGGGCGCAGCCGTTCCGCGATGGCGGGGTCGAACCGGCCGTTGAGGATCTGCTGTCCGACCCGGTCACCAAGGCGCTGATGCGCAGCGACGGCCTCAATCCAGACATGGTACGCACGATCGTCGCAGCAGCGCGGCGGAAACTGCAGGCTCGCGACGCAGTCGTGTAACTGACCCGACCCCGCCCGGCATTGGGGCCGAGCGGCAGCGCTCAGAAAGATTAATCGAATAGGGGCTGGCTTAAGCGGCCAGCCCCTTTTCCATGACCGAGGACAAGCGCGTAGCAAAGGCGACCGGGTCCGGAACCGTCTCGCCTTCGATGATCCGGGCCTGATCGAGCAGCAGGTGCGCGGCATCCTCGAGAACCGAACGTTGGCCGTCGCCGCCGGAAGCCATCTCGGCGAGCCGCCGGATCAGGGGGTGCCTCGCATTTATCTCGAGGATGCGCGGCGTCGGCGTGTCCAACTGGCGATGCTGGCGCAGCATGCGCTCCAGGTACATGTCCATATCGCCTTCGTCGGCGACGAGACACACGGCGCTGTCGGTGAGCCGTTCGGATGCGCGCACGTCCTTGACCGACTCGCCGAGCGTTACCTTCAGGTTCGCCACCAAAGCGTCGACGTTCGTCGTCTCGGCTTCCTTGGCACCACCTTTCTCGCCCTGTTCACTGTCGGCGATGGCCCCCAGGTCGGCGCCGGCCGCCGCGGCGGATTTGAACGGCTTTTCCTTGTAGGTTCGAACCGCCGGAATCCAGAACTCGTCGATGGGATCGGTAAGCAGCAGGACTTCGACCCCCTTGGCTTTGAAGCCCTCGAGTTGCGGGCTACGGGCCAGTGCGGCGGCATCCTCGCCGGAAATGGTGTATATGGCGTCCTGCCCCTCCTTCATCCGCTCGACATAGCCGTCCAACGAGGTCAGGCCATCGACGCCTGTACTGCGGAACCGGGCCAGACCCAAGACCTTGTCGCGGTTCTCGAAATCTTCGTAGATGCCTTCCTTGAGCACCGCGCCGAAGTTGGCCCAGAACGTCTCGTACTCTTCGGGCTTCTTGTCGGCGTTCTTGCCGAGCTCGCCAAGCACGCGCTTGACCAGACCGGCGCGGATCTTGGCCAGGCGCGGATCGTGCTGGAACGTCTCGCGGCTGATGTTGAGCGGCAGGTCTTCCGAATCGACGACGCCCTTGAGGAACCGCAGATAGGACGGCAGCAGCCCCTCGCAATCGTCGGTGATGAACACCCTTTTGACGTAGAGCTTCACGTGGCCTTTGCGGTCGGGATGGAACAGGTCGAAGGGCGGCGAAGACGGCACGAACAGAAGGTTCGTGTACGACACCACGCCCTCGACCGCGTTGTGCAGGGTCAGCCAGGGATCGTCGAAGGCATGGCCCGCGTGGTGGTAGAACTCCTTGTACTGCTCGGCGGTGATGTCCTTCTTCGGACGGGTCCACAGCGCCGATGCCGTGTTGACGGTGTCCTCCGTATCGCCGTCCTTCAACACCACCGGGATGCCGATGTGGTCGGAATAGGTGTTGACGATGCGGCGCAGCCGGTGGGGCTCCAGGAACTCGTTTTCGTCCTTGGCAAGATGAAGGGTGACGGTCGTGCCGCGGACATCGCGCTCGGCGTCCTCGATGGTGAACGATCCCTTTCCATCCGAAACCCAGCCCCAGGCCTTGTCTTCACCGGCCTTGCGGGTCACCACCTCGACCGAGTCAGCGACCATGAATGACGAATAGAAACCGACGCCGAACTGGCCGATCAGTGCCATGTCCTTCTTGGCGTCACCGGTGAGCGCGTTGACGAACGCCTGGGTGCCGGACCGCGCGATGGTTCCCAGCGTCTCCACAAGATCGTCGTGATTCATGCCGATGCCGTTGTCGGCGACCGTCAGGGTCCGCTTATCCTTGTCGGCGGAAAGCCGGATCTTGAACTCGGGGTCTCCCTCGGTCAGGGCGGGTTCGGTGATCGCCGCGTACCGCAGGCGGTCGCAGGCGTCGGAGGCGTTGGAAATCAGTTCGCGCAGGAAGATCTCTTTGTGGGTATAGAGCGAGTGCGCGACGATATCGAGAAGCTTGCTGACTTCGGTCTGAAAGGTAAACGTTTCTTGAGTCATGATGGCGTCGAATTCCCCCGAACCTCGAGTCCCCTTGTTCTGCGCACCGAGATATGTGCCGCTGTCGTCGTTCGCGCAACCCCGGCCGCCCTTGACCGCTTCTGTCCGCCCCCGGCACAGTAGGCTCGTAGGGAGAGGTGGACTGTGAGCTTTATGGCCGACGACGGGTTTGCCAAGGCCCACGAGCGGCTTCTCGGCGAGATCGAGGCCGAAGCGCGTGAAACCCGGTCGTGGACCGGCCGGGACCGGTTCTCGGAGCGGGTGATGGCGGCGATGGCGCGCGTCCCTCGCCACGAGTTCGTTCCTGAATGGGAGCGCGGCGCGGCTTACGTCAATCGGCCGCTCGGCATCGGCCACGAACAGACCATCTCGCAGCCCTATATCGTCGCGGTGATGACCGATCTCCTCGACCTCGAACCCTACGACCGGGTGCTCGAGATCGGCACTGGCTGCGGCTATCAGGCGGCGGTGCTGTCCGAAGTTGCGGGACGGGTGTATTCCGTCGAAGTCGTCTCCGAACTGGCCGAGGACGCGCGCAACCGCCTCCAGGCGCTGGGATACGCCAACGTCGAGGTGATGAACGGTGACGGCTATCAGGGCTGGCCCGAGAAGGCACCGTTCGACGCGATCATGGTGACCGCTGCGCCGACGGCGATCCCCGAGGCGCTGGTCGACCAGCTCAAGCGTGGTGGGCGCATGGTCATTCCCGTCGGACGCCGCAACGAAACCCAGACGTTGATTCGCTGCGTCAAACAGGCCGACGGCACCATCGTCCGCGAGACCAAGCTGCCCGTCGCCTTCGTGCCCATGGTCGAGGGCCGCGGCGAACGCCGCTGGCGGGCGTGGCTGGAATAGGACGATTCGCCCTTGCTCCGGCGCCTTGCGCATCGGACCTAGAACCGCAATGTTCTGAACATGGACCTCCACACTTCCACGGGCGATGGCCGGGCGCGCGTCATCGCCGTCCTCGGGCCAACCAACACCGGTAAGACCCACTTCGCCATGGAGCGCCTGCTCGGTCACGAGACGGGCATGATCGGCTTCCCGCTGCGCCTGCTGGCGCGCGAGAATTACGACCGCGCGGTGCGGGTCAAGGGACCGCGGCAGGTGGCATTGATTACCGGCGAGGAAAAGATTCTCCCACCCGACGCCCGCTACTTCCTCTGCACTGTCGAATCCATGCCGGTGGCGCGCCGCGTCGCCTTCGTCGGCGTCGACGAAATCCAGATGTGCGCCGATCCCGACCGCGGCCATCTGTTCACCGACCGCCTGCTGCATGCCCGCGGCGCGCGCGAGACCATGTTCATGGGCGCCGAGACGGCGCGGGGGCCGATCCGCCGGCTGGTTCCGGAAGCCGAATTCAAGAGCCGTCCGCGGTTCTCGACCCTCTCCTACAGTGGTCCGCGAAAGGTCTCGCGCCTGCCGCCACGTACCGCCATCGTCGCCTTCACCGCCGCAGACGTCTATACGCTGGCCGAGCTGATCCGCCGCCAGCGGGGCGGCGCCGCGGTGGTGCTCGGCGCCCTCAGCCCCCGAACCCGCAATGCCCAGGTGGCGATGTATCAGGCCGGCGAGGTCGACTACCTGGTCGCCACCGATGCGATCGGAATGGGCCTCAACATGGACGTCGACCACGTCGCCTTCGCCGCCACGCGGAAGTTCGACGGGCGCTATCTGCGGAGCCTGACCGCCGCCGAGCTGGCGCAGATCGCCGGCCGCGCCGGGCGCCACATGAACGACGGAACCTTTGGCACCACCGCCGACATCGGGCCGCTGGACGCTGAAATCACCGAGCGCATCGAAAACCACCGCTTCGATCCGCTGCGGACGCTGTTCTGGCGCAATGACGATCTGCGTTTCGTCTCGCTCGCGGCGCTGCGGTCCAGTCTCGCGAGGCCGCCCGAGCAGACCGGGCTCGTCCGCGCCCGAGAAGCCGACGACGAGCTGGTGCTGGCCGCGCTCGCGCGCGAGGCCGATATCGTCGAACGCGCGCAGGGGACCGAGGCCGTGCGGCTGTTGTGGGCGGTGTGCCAGATCCCCGATTTCGGCAAGGTGATGAGCGAGGGTCACGCGCGCCTGCTGGGTCAGATCTATCGCCACCTCACCGACGATGCGGGACGCCTGTCCACCGACTGGGTCGCCGGCCAAGTCGCCCGCCTCGACCGCACCGACGGCGACATCGAGACGCTGGTACAACGCATCGCCAACATCCGCACCTGGACCTACGTCTCCCATCACGCTGACTGGCTCGACGACGCCGGCCACTGGCAGGAGCGGACCCGAGGCATCGAGGACAAGCTCTCGGACGCGCTGCACGAGCGTCTCACGCAGCGCTTCGTCGACCGGCGTACCGCCGCACTCGTCGGGCGGATGAAGGATCGGGGTGAACTGCTGGCGGCGGTGAACAGCCGCGGCGAAGTGACGGTCGAAGGCCATTTCGTCGGCGAGTTGGACGGCTTCCGCTTCGTCCGCGGGGCGATCGAGGGCGACGAGGTCGCCGTCTCGGGCGCGCGGCGGGCCATCGACGCGGCGGCAGCGCGGGCCCTTGGCAGCGAAATCGCCCGCCGGGTCCAACAGGTCGAGACCGAGCCGGACGAATCCTTCTCGCTTGCCGCCGACGGCGTCATTCTCTGGCGGAATGCACCTGTCGCCCGCCTTTTTGCCGGCCCCGACGCTCTCCGTCCGAATGTCGAGCCGTTGGCCAGCGAACTTCTGGGCGCCGACCAGCGCGAGCGACTTCGCCGTCGGCTAGCCGGCTGGCTCGAGAATCACCTCGCCGACCGCCTGGGGTCGCTTTTCGCCGCCCGTGAGGCGAAGCTGACCGGCGCAGCGCGGGGCCTCGCCTTTCAGGTCGCCGAGGCGCTGGGGTCCCTGCCCCGCCGCAAGGTCGCCGAACAGATCACTCACCTTAGCCGGGACGACCGCAAGGCGCTTCGCGAAACGGGCTTGCGCATCGGCCGTGAAAGCGTCTGGGTGCCGGCGCTGGTCAAGCCGGCGGCGGCGTCCCTACGGGGCCTTCTCTGGGCCGTTCACGCGGGCGTGCCTATGCCGCCGATGCCGCCGATGCCGCCGGACGGGCGCATGTCGGTGCCGCTGGACGAGTCGGTCCCCTGGGCATTCTACGAGGTGGTCGGCTATCGGCCGCTGGGTTCCCTCGCCGTCCGCATCGACATCGTCGAACGGCTGGCGGCGAAGGCCTTCGCCCTTTCCCGTGCCGGGCCCTTCCCTGCCGGTCCCGAGCTGGTGACGCTGTGCGGCTGTGGCGCAACCGAGATCGCCGGCGTCCTGGCGGCGCCCGGCTATCGGTCACGCGAAACCGACGGTGGAGCCGTCTTCTTCCCCGCTCCGAAGAAGAAGAACAAGAAGGAGTCCCGCGGCAAACCGATGCCCCGCCGACCCCGGAAGAAAGCGCCTGACATCGATCCCGATTCGCCGTTCGCCAAGCTGCGGGAGCTCGCCACGCCCCGATGACGGAAGACCGCCTGCGCCTGGACAAATGGCTGTGGTTTGCGCGGTTCTTCAAGAGCCGCTCCCTCGCCCAGAAGCTCTACGAGTCGGGACGGCTTCGGATCAACGGCCAGGTGGTGCGCAAGACCCATCAGACGCTGAAGCCTGATGACGTGCTGACCTTCCCCAAAGGCCGCGACATCCGCGTCATCCGCGTCATCCGCGTCGTCGCCCTCGGCACCCGGCGCGGACCGGCGCCCGAAGCCCAGGCCCTCTACGAGGACCTAGACCCCCCACAGTCCCGCGCCGCGAGCAACACCCCCGAACCGGCATCCGTGGCCGGACGCGAACCGGGCACCGGCCGCCCCACCAAGGCCGACTGCCGCGCCATCGACCGGCTGCGCGGCGACGATGACGGGGGCTAGCGACCTATCCGTCGCCGCGTTCGCGGTCGAGGAGCGTCTGTTTCCGCGAAAGGCCCCAACGGTAGCCGTGCAGCTTGCCATCGCCGCCGACGGCGCGGTGGCAGGGGACAACCACGGAGACAGGGTTGGTGGCGCAGGCCCGCCCGACGGCGCGGGCGCCCTTTGGCCGGCCCAGTTCGGCGGCAATCTCGCCGTAGGTGCGGGTTTCGCCTCGGGGGATGGCCTGCAGCCGCTCCCACACCTGCCACTGGAAGGCCGTGGCGCGCACGTCGAGGGGCAGATCGGCGTGGGGCCGGGTGCCCTCGACCATGTCGAGGACGGTGTCCACCTGCGCGGCCAGGGCGCCGTCGTCGCGGCGCAATTCGGCGGCGGGGAATTCCAGGCGCAGTTCCTCTTCGAGGAAGGCCACGTCGTCGCCGAGGGCGACCATGCACACGCCCCGTTCGGTGGCCGCGACTAATAGCCGGTCGAGGCCTGAGATGCGCGATTGCTCGGCGATGGTGAAGGCGATGGTCGCGCCTTCGCCGCCCCGGGCGTAGGACGCCGGGGTCATGCCGAGCTGGGCCGGCGCCTTCTCGTAGAGCCGGCTGGGCGAGCCGTAGCCGGCGCCGTAGAGCGCCCCCGCCACCGGCTCGCCGGCGCGGAGCGATTCCTTGACCCGGCCGAGGCGCACGGCGTCGGCGTATTGGCGGGGCGAGATACCCATGACCGCCTTGAACGAGCGCTGCAGATGATGGGGGCTTACCCCAACCTCGGCGCCCAGCTCGGCGAGGGTCGGCACCGCGTCGGCGCGGGCCTCGACGGCGCGGCAGACCCGGCGCGCGACGTCGACACGGGGGTCGGCCGGCGTCGCCGTCTCGGGCCGGCAGCGTTTGCAGGCTCGGTAGCCGGCCTGCAGCGCGGCTTCTGGGACGGGAAAGAACTCCACCCGGTCGCGCCGCGCCCGGCGGCTCGGGCACGACGGGCGGCAGAAGACGCCGGTCGAGCGGACGGCATAGACGAAGGCGCCGTCGGAGCCGGCGTCGCGGGCCAGAACCGCCTTCCATCGGCGCTCGTCGGCGAGATTGGTGATCTCGTGGGTTGCGATCGTGTCCATGACGCCATGGTAGCACCGGGCGCGATATGATCTATCCGAAGCTTGCGCCCGAATGTCCTAGCGCTCAGCCGTAGCGGTGCAGGTCGGGACCTTCGCGCCGCAGCCACGCCTTCGCCGTGGCAACGTCGTCGGTGAGGCCTTCGACAGTGCGCCAAAACGCCGGTCCGTGGCCGCGCTCGGCGAGGTGCGCGACCTCGTGGGCGACGACGTAATCGAGCACCGCTTCCGGCGCCATCACCAGCCGCCAGCAGAACGAGAGATTGCCCGCTACCGAGCACGATCCCCAGCGCGAACGGGTGTCGCGGATGGTGATCCGTCCCGGTTTGCGGCCGAGCTGTGCGGCCTTGGCGGCGACGCGAGGCGCGATCTCGCGCCGCGCCTCGCGGCGGAACCAGTCGCGGAGCCGGCGCGACAGGTGCTCGGCGCGGCCGACGACGACGATTTCGCCGTCGCGTTGAGACACCGCATGCGCGTTGGGGTCATGGCGCACCCGGTGGGCAACCCCGAGCACGGGCACATCGGCACCGTCGGAGAGAGCGATTGGCGCTGGAATAGAGTCCAGCCGGTCGGCGATCCAATCCGTCCGGCCGCGCACGAACGAGATCGCGTCGTCGAGCCGAACGACCGACGGCACGGTCACGGTGACGCCGCAGCCGTCCGGATCGATGCGAAGGATCAGCCGCCTCGCCCGGGCATTGCGGCGAATGGCGACGGGCACCTCGCGACCGCCAACGGTGACGCTCAGGTCCTCGGGCGGCATGGTGATGCGCCGGCGCGGCGCGAAGAAGATCATGGTTGCGGCGGCAGGGCGAAGCCGAGCCCGTCGAGGGCATTGAGCAATGCGCCCACATCGGCATCGGAAAGCGGCATCAGCGGCGGCCGAATGCGCAGCCAGTCGGTGTCACCGCTGCCGCGGGCCATGACCGCCTTCAGGGCCGCGGCCAGCGGGTAGGCGGCGATGGCCCTACGCACCGCGGAGAGCTTGTCGTGGGCGAGGTCGGCGGCGGCGACGTCGCCCCGGCGATGAGCCGTCCAGACCTCGTGCGCCAGCGGTGCGGCGACGTTGCTGACCGCGGTGATACAGCCGGCACCGCCGGCCTGCAGCAACGGCCAGAACAGCTCGTCCGAGCCGCTGAACACGGCGAAGCCGGGGAAGGCGCGGGCGATCGTCACCATGTTGTCGAGATCGCCGGAGCTGTCCTTCATGCCGGCGACGGTGCCGGGATAGCGGGCCAGCAAACGCTCGATCAGCGACGCCGGCAGCGGTACACCCGACATCTGAGGGAAGTGGTAGACGTAGACCCGCAGCCGGTCGTCGCCAATCGCCTCGATGACCTCGGAAAACGCCGCGAACAGGCCGTCGTCACCGACGTTCTTGTAATAGAACGGCGGCAGCATCAGCACGCCGCCAGCGCCATGCTCGGCGGCGCGGCGGGCGAGGGTGATGGTGTCGGGGAGCGCACAGCAGCCGACCCCTGGCATCAGGGTCTCTCCGGGGATGCCGGCTTCGGCAAGGCCGTCCAGAAGCGCGAGACGTTCGTCGACGGTGAACGAGTTGGCTTCGCCGGTGGTGCCGAGCACGGAAAGGCCATCGCAGCCGTTCTCCAACAACCAGCGGCAATGGCGGGCAGTCGCCGAGGCATCGGGTGCGCCGTCGGCGCCGAGCCGGGTGAGGACAGCGGCGAACACGCCGTTGAGGGTGTCGGCCATCGGTGCGGAGCTACTTCGGCCAATCGACAACGTGGTGTTCCAATGGACCGGCCTTCGATTCGGGGATCGCCCGGCCGCGCACGGAGACGCCGACCCGGTGCACCAGCGACGGATCGCCCGAGACGAGATGGTGCCACCAGAGCAGGTCCTTGCCTGCCGCCAGCAGCTTGTAAGCGCAGGTCGACGGCAGCCACGACAGCGTGCCGATGTTGATGGCAGTCAGCCGCTCGCAGTTGGGCACGTAACGCTTTCGCTCAGCGTAGCGGGTGCACCGGCAGGTGCCGACGTCCAGCAGCCGGCAGGCAACGTTGGTGTAGCTGACGGCGCCGGTGTCGACATCCTCGAGCTTTTCGAGGCAGCAGAGTCCGCAGCCGTCGCAGAGGGACTCCCACTCGCTGGCGCTCATCTCGGCCAGCGACTTCTGTTTCCAGAACGGAGGCTCTTCGGGTTCGACGGCGGGCGCGGACATTGGCACCGGTCTCCTTCGATGCGGAACTGTCTCCCGTCGGCCGACCGTCGTCAACCCGGCTCATCCCGGTCGATAAGGTGGATGAAAGAGCCCATCACACGGCCGGAAACGAGGCCCGTAGCCCCCATGCTCTCGCCGGCCGCGTTGGCGCAGGTGAAAAGCGGCTGCCCCGGTCCCTCGGCGATGACGCGAGCGTAATGGAATTCGTGGCCGCAATAGCGGGTACCCGCAGCCCCCAACGGCCCATCGGCGGCGACGGTCGCCCGACGGTAACCGAGGTGGAGGCCACGTTCGGCAAACGAGGTTTCCAGGTCAAGCAGCCCGGCCATGACGTGGCGCGTGCCATCGGCGTCGACCAGGCCCTTGCCCAGCACCATGTAGCCGCCGCATTCGCCGAACACCGCCGCACCGCGCACGGGCGCATCGCGAAGCCCAGCCAGAAATCGGGTATTGGCGGCGAGGCGGCCAGCATGCAGTTCGGGGTAGCCGCCGGGGAGATAGATGGCGTCGGCGTCAGTTGCCGGCGCCTCGTCGGCCATTGGCGAGAACGGCATGATCTCGGCCCCAGCGTCGCGCCAGCCGTTGAGGGTGAGCGGATAGCGGAAAGCGAAGGCGGCGTCCTCGGCAACGGCGATCCGCTGGCCGAGCGGCGGCACCGGCGGCGATGTGGGGTCGCCCCGACCGTGCCACGACCGCGCGAGGCCGCGCAGGGCAGAAACATCGACATGGGCGCCGATCAGGTCAGCGGCGCGGTCGAGAAACGTCTCCAGCGCCGGATGCTCGACCGCCTGCACCAGGCCGAGGTGGCGTTCCGGCAGCTCCAGGCCGTCCGTGCGGGGCAGGCATCCGAGCACCGGGATATCGGGCAATGCCGCTTCTGAGGCCGAGCGCAGCACCTCCGCGTGCCGCCCGCTGCCGACGCGATTATAGATCACGCCTGCGATGGTCACGTCGGCCCGGTGGCCGGCAAACCCCCGCAGCACTGCGGCGGCGGAGGCCGCCTGGGCGCGGGCGTCGATGACCAGCATCACAGGCCAGCCGCCCTCGGATGCGAGATCGGCGGTGGATCCTTCGCTCGCCGTCGCGCCGTCCAACAGCCCCATGACGCCCTCGCAGACCACGAGATCGGCGCCATCGCTCGCGCGGGCGACGACCGCAGCGCGAGTTCCGGACCGCATCGCCCAAGGATCGAGATTGAAGCAGGGCCGGCCCGTGGCCGCGGCGTGAAAGGCTGGATCGATATAGTCGGGGCCGGCCTTGGCCGAGGCGACGGCAACGCCGGTCCTAGCCAGATGGCGCAGCAGCCCGAGGGTGACGACGGTCTTGCCGCTGCCGGAGGCCGGAGCGGCGATGATCAGGCCATTTGCCGGGTGCCCGTTCACAGGTATTCGCGCAGCCTCTCGGCCATCTTCCCGGCGCCGACCTGATGGCTGAAATGGGTGACGAACTTGCCGTCCGGCCCCATCAGGTAGGTGATCGCCGTATGGTCCATCAGGTACTCGTCAGCTTCGGCACCTTCTTCCTGGACCTTGGCGTAGTAGACGCGATAGGCCTTGGCGACGGCGGCGATCTGTTCGGCCGTGCCGACCATCGCCACCGTCCGCGGATGAAAGAAGTCCCTGTATTCATTCAAATATTCTGGTGTATCCCGCTCGTGATCAACGCTGATCAGGATCGGTATGACGTCCTTGGCAACGTCGCCGAGAATGTCGAGGGCATCCGAATTGCGGCTCAGCGACGTCGGGCAGATGTCGGGGCAGTAGGTGTAGCCAAAGTAGATGAGCATGTATTTGCCGCGGAAATCGGCGTCGGTCACCGTCTTGCCGGTATGATCGGTGAGCGTGAACGGGCCGCCGATGGCCGGCGCGGTTTGCATGGCGCCCTGCTCTCCGCCGCCGAAGTGGGTGCGGAAAGCGAGAATCGCCACTGATGTGATAACGACGATGGCCAGCACCAGGACGATTGCCCGGCCGTGGCCGCCCTTCGCTGGTTTTGGTTCCGGTTCGGGGGTGTCCTTTTTTGCCATCGTCCTATCCGATCATCCGCCAAGCGAGATACGAGAGCGCCGCGGCGTTGGCCGCCAGCAGCACCGGCGTGACCCGCGCCGCCAGGAATTGCCATTGCCGTCCGGCGACATGGCCGGCGAGGCCGACGGCGACCAGCGCCGGGACCGTGCCGAGGGCGAAGGCGATCATCGCCAGCGCACCGGTCAACGCGCCTCCCCCGGCCGCTGCCGCGGCGATGGCGCCGTAGAGCAGCCCACAAGGCAGGAATCCCAGCGCCACGCCAAGGGCGTAGCCGCGAACCCCCACCGGGCGGCCAAACAGCGGCTTCGCCGCCTCGCCAATGGTTCGCGACCACCAGCCTTCACCACCAACCGACAGCCAGGGCAGAAGGCCTCCCAGCCGTCGCACCGCGTAACCGAGAAAGAACAGCGCCGCCAGACACAGCAACACCGCCGACAGCCATCGTAGCCCGGTGAGGTCGATGACGCCACCGGCGAGCGCCCCGGCGGCGGCGCCGAGCCCCGCGTAGGTGGTCATTCGTCCAAGGTGGTAGGGCACCAGTGCCCCGCCAGCCAGGCGATGAAATTCCCGCATCTCGGCCGCCGGCGAGGCCTCCAGCCGGGAGACCGACTGGGCGAGCACGAAGGGCCCGCACATGCCGACACAGTGGCCGGCGCTGCCGACCAATCCGGCGACGAACAGGCTCGACATCAAACCGCCGTGCTCGACCACCACCGCCCGGCAGTGGGCGAGGCCGGACGCCAGAAGATTGATCAACAGGATGTCCTGGTCCACGTCGCATTCCCGGAGAGATGGTCCTATAGGTCGTCCGATTCGGCCTCGGTGTCAAACCTCCCCGCGCCGGTTCCTTACCGCTACAGTAAGGACATGGACAGTGACATCCCCGACCGCCCGCTGCGCAAGGGCTGGACGACCGGCACCTGCGCCACGGCCGCGGCGGCGGCGGCCTACGAGGCCCTTTTGACCGGACGGTTCCCCAAGGCGGTCCGCGTCACGCTGCCACGGGGCGGCGAGACGGTGCAGGCGTTGTCGCGGACCGAGCTTGCGGACGGCGCTGCCACGGCTGGGGTGATCAAGGATGCGGGCGACGATCCGGACGTCAGCCACGGCGCCGTGGTCTTGGCGACGGTACGGATCGGTCCGCCGCGAAGCGGCGTTAGCTTCCACGCCGGCGAGGGGGTCGGCACGGTGACCCTGCCCGGGCTGCAGGTTCCCGTGGGCGAGCCAGCGATCAATCCGGGGCCGCGGGAGATGATCCGCACGGCCATCGCCGAGGTCGCCGAGCGGTTCGACGGCGGCGGCGATGTCTCAGTGACGATAGCGATCCCGGGCGGCGCGGCGCTGGCCGAGAAGACGCTGAACGCACGCCTGGGCATCGAAGGCGGACTCTCGATCCTCGGTACGACCGGGGTCGTCCAGCCCTATTCCTGCGCCTCGTGGATTCATTCCATCCACCGCGGCATCGACGTCGCCCGCGCCGCCGGGCTCGACCACCTTGCAGCGGCCACCGGCAGCACGTCGGAAGCCGCCGTCAAGGCGCTCCACGGCTTTTCCGACCAGGCGCTGATCGACATGGGCGACTTCGCCGGCGGCACGCTCAAGTACGTGCGAACCCATCCCGTGGCGCGGCTGACCATCGCCGGCGGGTTCGCCAAGATCGCCAAGCTGGCACAGGGGGCGCTCTACCTGCACTCGTCGAAGTCGCAGGTGGACATGGGGGCGCTGGCCAACCTGCTCGGCTCGCTGGGCGCGCCGCCCGACACCATTGCCCAGGCCGAGACTGCAACCAGCGCCGCCCAGGTTTTCGCTCTTGCCAACGAAGCCGGTTGCCCGCTTGCCGACCTCATCGCCCGCCGGGCCCGAGAGGTGGCGATGGCGACCCTCGCCGGCGGCACCGCGGTCGAGGTCGTGATCTTCGATCGCCAGGGCAAGCTGATCGGCCGCGCGGGTGATTAGACGGCTGCTGATCCTCGGCGGCACCACGGAAGCCGCCGCGCTGGCCCGCGCCGCCGTCGCGCGGTTCGGAGACGCGCTCGCGGTCACGACCTCCCTCGCCGGCCGCATACCGCCATCGCAAAACCTGGCGGGCGAGGTACGGGTCGGCGGATTTGGCGGCGCCGACGGGATCATCAAATATCTCGGCGACAGCGGCACCAACCTCGTCATCGATGCCACCCATCCCTTCGCCGCCGAGATCTCTCGCCAAGCCGAGGACGCCTGCGTTCGCACGGGCACCTCGCGGCTGATGCTGATCCGCCCGCCCTGGCAGCCGGCGCCGGGCGACGACTGGATCGAGGTGAACGGGCTCGACGGCGCCGCCGCTGCGCTCCCCGGCATCTCCCACCGGGTCTTTCTCACCACCGGCCCCGGCGGCATCGATGCGTTCTCAAGCGTCTCGGACGTCTGGTTCCTTGTGCGGACGTTCGAACCGCCGACTGCTGCTTTGCCGCTCAACGATCACGCCGTGGTCGTCGCCAGACCGCCGTTCACCGTCGAGGACGAGATGGCACTGCTCACCGAGCACCGCATCGACACCATCGTCTCCAAGCAGAGCGGCGGCCCAACAGACGCCAAGCTGGCCGCGGCGCGCTCCGAGGGCGCACGAGTGGTGATGGTCCGCCGGCCTGAACCACCGGTTGGGGAGTCCGTGGAAACCGTCGAAGCCGCCCTCGACTGGATCGACGCGCGTGTTTGAGTCTACGCCTTTGGCCGCAGCACGTGGGTGTGGTCGGCGGCGTAGAGTCGGCTGTCGTCGAACGACGTGGAGTCCAGCACGCGGCCGACGAGGATGAGTGCGGTGCGGGTGATCCCCGACCCCTTCACCCTTTCGCGGATGTCGGCGAGGGTGCCGCGGATGAACCGCTGGTCGGGCCAGCTCACCCGGTAGGCAACGACGACCGGACAATCGGCGCCGTAGTGGGGCACGAGGTCGCGGACAACACCGGCGAGGTTGTTGATGGAGAGGTGAATGGCCAGAGTCGCGCCGGTCTCGGCAAGGTTCGACAGCGACTCGCCCGGCGGCATCGCCGAACTGCGCGTCGCGGTGCGCGTCAACACCACGGTCTGGGCGATGCCGGGAAGGGTCAGTTCGGTCTCCAGCGCCGCTGCCGCCGCGGCGTAGGCCGGTACGCCTGGCGTCACGTCATAAGCGATGCCCAGCTCGTCGAGGCGGCGCATTTGCTCGCCGATGGCGCCGTAAAGGGCGGGGTCGCCGGAATGGACTCGGGCGACGTCGAGGCCGGCATCGTTGGCGGTCTCCATCTCGGCAATGATCTCGTCCAGGTGCATGGACGCGGTATCGACGACGTGGGCGCCGTCCGGCGCCTCGGCGACGACCTCGGGAGGGACCAGCGAGCCGGCATAGAGCACCACCGGGCAGGTGCGGATCAGCGCCAAACCGCGGACGGTGATCAGGTCAGGCGCCCCCGGTCCCGCGCCGATAAAATGGACGGTCACGAGCCCGTCGCCCTGGCCGGCGCATCCGGCATCTTGGCCGCGTAGCCCCGGGGGGTGTAGAGCCAGCGGTTGACGCCACGTTCGATGACCCGCGACTGGCTGTTGCCGACGAGAACGAGGGTCAGCATGTCGGCGCGCTCGGGTGCGAGCTCATCGAGCCGGATCACCTCGAACGTTTCGCCAACGCGGCCGATGTTGCGCGCCAGCAGCACCGGCGTCTCCGGCGGCCGGTGGGCGAGCAGGATGTCGCGGGCGGCGGCGAGTTGGGTGCGGCGGCGCTGGGAGACCGGGTTGTAGAGGGCGACAACGAAATCACCATCCGCCGCCGCGCGCAGCCGGCGCTCGATTTCCGGCCACGGCGTCAGCAGATCGGAAAGCGAAACGGCGCAGAAGTCGTGGCCAATGGCGGCACCGGCACCCGCCGCCGCGGCCTGGAAGGCGGAAACGCCGGGGACGACGGCAATGGCGACGCGGTTCCAGTCGCCTCGGTCCTCGCGGTCGAGAAGCTCGAACACCAGGGACGCCAGGGCGTAGATACCGGCGTCCCCCGAACAGACCAGCGCCACGGTCCGTCCCGTGGCGGCGAGATCGAGGGCCGTGCGCACCCGCGCCTCCTCCTCGGAAAGCGCAGAGTCGTGCCGCTCCTTGCCGGCAATCGCCTCACCGAGGAGGCCGAGATACAGGCCGTAGCCGATCACGTCGGTCGCCTCGGCGACGGCCCGCGTCGCATCGGGCGTACGTGAACCCGCGTCACCCGGGCCGATGCCAACGATACGCAGCCGTCCCTGGGCTATTCCCACGGCAGATGGGTCGATGGCGCGCGTCGCGCGGGCGACGGCGCAGGTGGCGCGGGCGGACTTGGTCTTTTCGACGACCAACGTCCCCTCGGCCCCGACCATCGCCAGCGCTGCGCCCTCGGCGACTCCGTGGCAGCCGACCTCGCGGAAAACCGCCTCGGAGGGATTGGCGAGCCGAGGCCCTTCCGCCTCCAAGGTCGGAGCATCGAAGAACCGCGCCGGTACACCCAGCGCTTCGGCGACGACATGCACGGCGGTTTCGTCGGCCTTGAGGTCTACCGACGCGACACAGCTGACGGCGCCTTCGGCGAGGCCTGCAATGGCCAGTGACTGCCGGACCAGGCCAACAAGTTCATCGGCATCGGCACCGCGTTCGCAGCCCACGCCGACCGCCAGCACTGGCGGATGCAGGACTAGCGTCGTTTCGTCGCCGGCATTTGCGCGATCGGTGACCAGAACCGTGCGCTCTCCGTCGTCGGCGAAGCGGGCGCCCGATCCGCGCAGCCAGTCCGTGTCGCCGGCCTCGACGCGAAGCTTTACCGGCCCGCCGGCCAGCATTGCCGCGGCGGTGTCCTTGGCGACAGACGGGTTGGCAACGCGCCACCCGCGCGGCGGATCATCGAACGCGACACCGAGGCGCAGGGCGCCGGCCGTGGTGATCGCCGCGCGGGTGCCCAGCGCCCGGGCAAGAGCTTGGGCCAGGCGGTTGGCGCCATGGTGCCCGCCGAGCAAGGGAACGACGGCGCTGCCGTCCTCGGCGACGGCGACGACGGGCGGTTCTGCGGTCTTGTCGCCAAGCACCGGCGCCAGCGCGCGGATGAGGATGCCTGCGGCACAGACTCCGACGATGGAAATCCTGTCGGCAAACAACGCCTGGAGGTGTTCGGTGGTACGCGAATAGGTCGCGTCGGCGTCTTCGACGCGACCCGAAAGGCCGTGGACAGCGGACCCGGGAAGCGCCCGCTGAAGGCGCCGAGCGAGGGCAAGGCCGCCAGTTCCGAGGACGACGATCGCCGTGCCTTCCAGCATCGTATCGTCGGCGGCTACGGCGCGCATGCCGCCGGGCCGCCGCACCAAGATCATCGAGAAGTAGGGGGCCGTCTCGCCGGTGAGGTCGTCGAGCGGCATGACCCGCTGTTCCGCCATTGTCGCCCGCTCGACATAGCGCGCCGCGTCCTCGGCACCCAGGCGCCGGAGCACACGGCGAACCTTGGCAAGATTGCGGCCGACCTTCATGACCGCGACAGCGTCGCTGTTGGACAACCGCGCTTCCAACTCGTCTTCGGGCAGCGTCGCCGGCAGCACGCTCAGCACCTCGTTGCGCGAGACCAGCGGCGCACCGGCGGCGGCGGCAACGGCATTCAACGAGGACACTCCCGGCACCACCTCGGCGCGGTGGTCCCCGGCGAGGCGCTCGAACAGGTACATGAACGAGCCGTAGAGAAACGGATCTCCCTCGCAGAGGATGGCCACGTCGCGTCCGGCTTCCAGGTGCCCGGCGATCTCTGCGGCATAGCGGTCGTAAACCTCGTCGGCGGGGAAACGGTCGGCCGACATGGGCGTCGAGATGACAATCTCGGTGCGCCCGTCGGGGACGTGCGGCGCGGCGATGGCGCGGACGAGGCTGGTTCCCCCTTCCGGTGCCGGATAGGCGATCACCGGTGCGCGGGCGAGCACGTTCCGCGCCTTCAGCGTTACCAGATCGGGGTCGCCGGGGCCGATGCCGAGGCCGTAGAGGGTGCCGCTCACGGTTTCATCCCTGTGTACTGGGTGACGTCCATGGCCGAACGGAACGCGGTCAGGCGGCCGACCGGCTCGGCATGGGAGACGGCGATCCGGGTGAGGTCGCCGCCGTTCGCGGCGCGGAACGCGGCGAGCCGTGACTCGCCCTCGACGGTGACCGCATTGGCGACCATCCGCCCCCCGGGTGAAAGCCGCCGCCAGCACGCCTCCAAAAGTCCTTCGCGAGAGATGCCGCCGCCGACGAACACCGTATCGGGCGCGGGCTCAAGATCGGCGAGGACGTCCGGCGCTTCTTCCTGGACGATGGTCAGTTGAGGTACGCCCAGCGCCGCGGCATTGCGCGCCGCCATGGCCGCTCGGCCGGCGTCCTGTTCGACGGCGATAGCCCGGGCGGCGTGGCCGTCGGCATTCCTGTGGCCCGGTGCCGCGCGCAGCCACTCGATCGCCACCGAACCGCTTCCGGCGCCAATGTCCCACAGCACCTGGCCGGGCAGCGGCGCCAGCGCCGCCACGGTCATCGTCCGCACCTCGCGCTTGGTAAGCTGGCCGTCGTTCTCGAAGAGGTCATCCGGCAACCCGGGGACGGGCGGGAGCACGCGGGCGTCTGGGCCGGCCCGGCATTCGATGGCCAGCGTGTTGAGGTCGGCGCACCGCGGATGGTCCCAGCGTTCGGCAACGCCATCGATGCGGCGCTCTTTGGGGCCGCCCATGTTTTCGAGCACGGTGATCGCACTCGGCCCGAACCCCCGCTCGGTGAGCAATCGCGCAGCTTGTGCCGGCGTGTCGCCATCGCGGCTGAGCGCGATCACCCGGGTGTCTGGCTGGATGGCGAGATTCAGGACCTCCAAGGGGCGTCCGTGGATGGTCACCCGCTCGACATCGGCAAGCGACCACAACAACCGCGCCGCGGCGAAGCTGAAGGCGCCCGGAAAGGGCAGGACCACCATGTCGTCGGCATCGAACCGGCGGCGCAGGTTGGCACCGGCGCCGTAGTACATGGGATCGCCCGTCGCCAGCACGACAACGCGGCGCCCGCGCCAGCGCTCCATCTCCTCCATCGCCGCATCCAGGCCATTGGCCCAGGTCAGCCGCGTGGCCGATGTTTCGGCGACCATCCGCTGGTGGCGGTCGCCGCCGACCAGAAGCTCTGCGGTGTCGATCAATGCCCGCGCCGATGGCGCCAGCCCGGCAAGGCCATCGTCACCGACGCCGATGACGGTGATCCAGGCGCTCATGACCCGTCTCCGGCAAGGGCGTTGACCGCCGCCGCGGCCATGGCGCTGCCGCCGCGCCGGCCGCGGACGGCAATGTAGTCGAGGCCATCGCCGAAGCCGATCAGCGCGTCCTTGGATTCTGCCGCGCCGACAAAACCAACAGCGAAACCGAGCACCAGCGCCGGACGGGGCGCGCCATCTGCGATCAGTTCGAGGAGGCGGAACAACGCAGTCGGGGCGTTGCCGATGGCCACAACCGCACCTTCGAGATGGTCCTGCCACAACTCGACGGCCGCCGCCGAGCGTGTCGTTCCGGCGGCGCGAGCGCGATCGGCAACGGTCGGATCGTCGAGCGCGCAGATGACCGCGTTCTCGGCCGGCAGCCGCGCACGGATAATACCGGCGGCGACCATGTTGGAATCGACGAGCACGGAAGCGCCTGCCGTGAGCGCCGCCTTGCCCGCAGCGACGGCGCCATCGCTCGCGACCAGGTCGTCGGCGATGTCGGGCATGCCGCAGGCGTGGATCAACCGCACCGCCACCACCTCCAGGTCCGTGGGCAGCTGAGCGAGGTCGGCCTCGGCGCGGATCGCCGCGAACGAACGGCGGTAGATCTCTACGGGATCACGAAGATAGTCGGGACCGGAGGGACGGCTTCCCCTCATGACACCAGCGTGCGTCAACAGGCTCAGCCGTCGCCGACGGCGCGTTTCGGATGGTCGTGGCCGCCGTCGTCGTGGTGGTGATGATGGCCGTGGTCGTGAGCGTGGTGATGGCCGTGACCGTGGTGGTGGTCGTGATGATGGTCAGCGTCGGTGCCGATGCCGCGCACGTGGTGGTGATGGCCGGCCTGTGGCGCGCCGACGTCCCCTTCGTAACCGATCACCTGTTCGCGGTACTTGCAGAGCTGGCAGTTCATCTTCGCGTCACCCTCCAGTGCCTCCTGCAGGCGGGCAACGAAGGTATCGATGACCAGCGGGTGGTCGTCGAGATAGCGGGCCTTGAGAACCTCGATCTCGGGATGTTCGGCGGCGGCTGCATCCGTCTGGTCGTAGATGCGTTGCACCAGAATGCCGGTGAACAGGAAGTAGGGGAACACGATGATGCGGCGGAAACCGAGCTTCATCGCCTGGGCAATGCCGGCGTCCACCCGTGGATGGGCGACGCCGGAATATGACACCTCGGTCCAGCCGAAGCCCATCCCCTCCCACAGCATCCGCGCGACCTTGGAGACGTTGGAGTTGGCGTCGGGGTCGTTGGTGCCGCGCCCGACCACCATCAGCAGGGTCTCGGCGCGCGGGACGTCGGTGCCGGCGGCGCGCTCGGCGGCCTCGATGCGTTCGGCGGCGGCACGCAGTAGCCGCGTGTCGATGGCCAGCTCGCGGCCGAAGATCAACTCGATCTCCGGGTTGTCGGCGGCAAAGGCATTGACCTCGGACGGCAGGTCGTTCTTGACGTGTCCAGCGGCGAACAGCATGCCCGGCAAGCAGACGATTCGCCGCGCGCCGCGCGCCTTCAGCGCTTCGAGGCCGTCGCGGATCACCGGTCTGGCGAATTCGAGGAACCCGCTTTCGATATCGGTTTCGGGAAGCCGCGCGCGCAGTTCGCGGGCGAGGGCGTCGAATTCCTCAATGGCGGCGACCGAACGGCTTCCGTGGCCGCAGATCATCACCGCCGCTGCATCGGTCATGGCGCCTGGTCCTTGCCTTCGAGCGTCGTTGTCCGACCGGCCCGGCTGGTCATGGCCTCCGGCCGGGATGCGGGAGGGCGGATCATAGAAGGTGCCCCGGCGGTTGTCACGCGGACGCGCCGTCGGCGTTGACGGGGGCGGGAGCCGGGCCGAGACTTCGGCGATGTTCACGTTGGGCCTCACCGGCGAGGGGCACGCCTTCGACCCCCTTGTGCTGTTGCTGATCGCACTTGGAATCGAGGCCGCGATCGGATCACCCCGTTGGCTGGGCCGCATCGCTCCCCATCCCGTCGCCATCATCGGCAGCATCACCGGGTTCCTGGAACGCAAGCTCAACCGATTGCACTGCCCGGCCATGGACCGCGCGGTGCGCGGGGCGCTGGTCGTCCTTGTCATCGTCGCCGCCTGCGGTGCGCTGGGCTGGGGCGTCGCTTGGCTTACGGTCAACCACGACTTCGGCTGGATCGTCGAGTTGGTTCTGGTCGTGTTCTTGCTCGCCCAACGCAGCCTCTATGACCACGTCCGCGCAGTGGCCCTGGCGTTGCAGGGGCGGGGACTCGACACCGCCCGCTCCGCCGTCGCCCATATCGTCGGTCGCGATGTAACGCAGATGGACGGTCATGGCGTCGCTCGTGCCGCCATCGAGTCGTGCGCCGAGAACTTCTCCGACGCCGTCGTGGCGCCGGTATTCTGGTATCTGCTGTTCGGGTTTCCGGGGCTGCTGGTCTACAAGGCGGTCAACACCATGGACAGCATGATCGGCCACCGCACGCCCCGGTACGGCGCCTTCGGCATGACAGCGGCACGGCTCGACGATGTGTTCAATCTGATCCCGGCGCGCCTTGCCGGACTGTATCTCGTTGTCGCCGCAGTGTTTTCACCGACGGCCAGTCCCGCGCGCGCCGCTCGGGTCATGCTGCGCGATGCGTCCAAGCACCGCTCCCCCAACGCCGGCTGGCCCGAAGGCGCCATGGCCGGTGCTCTGGGGCTGGCGCTTGCCGGTCCGCGGCGCTATGCAGAGGGCGTCGTCGACGATCCGTGGGTCGGCGACGGCCGCGCCCGGGCGACCGAGCTCGACATTGACCGGGCGCTTTACGTCTATCGCGTCGGCTGCCTGATCAACGCCATGGTCGTCGGCGCCGTCGCGGTGATTCGTTTCAACCTGCCGTGAGGGAGTTTCCGATGGGTGCCTATACCCTGGTGATCGCCAACAAGAACTATTCGTCTTGGTCGATGCGCGGCTGGCTGGCCCTGCGTCTCGCCAGGGTCGAGTTCGACGAAATCGTGATCCCGCTCCAGGAGGAGACGACCAAGACGGCGATCGCCGAGCACTCGCCGTCGGGACTGGTGCCGGCGTTGAAGGTCGACGGGGTGACGGTGTGGGACTCCCTGGCCATCGCCGAAACCATCGCCGAACGCCACCCGGGGGCGCCGATGTGGCCGGCCGACGCCAACGCCCGGGCTGTCGCGCGCGCGGTAGCGGCGGAAATGCACTCGGGCTTCCGCGCCCTGCGCACCGAAATGCCGATGAACATCCGCGCCTCCCACCCGGGCCACGGCCTTACGCCCGACGTCGAGACCGATATCCAGCGAATCGCCGACATCTGGCGTGACTGCCGGTCGCGGTTCGGCGATGGCGGCCCCTATCTGTTCGGCGATGTCTCGACCGCTGATGCCTTCTATGCGCCGGTGGTGACGCGGTTCCGCACCTACGGGGTGGCGCTGGACGACGTCGGTCAGGCCTATTCGGATGCCGTCTACGCCTGGCCGGCGGTCGCCGAGTGGTGTGCGGCGGCCGAGGAAGAGCCCTGGCACATCGCCGGATACGACCCGACCTAGCGCCGAGGCTACAGCGCTCCTTGTCTGGCCAGCCGTACGACGTGTTCGGCCGTGCGGAGTGCCAGTGCCTCGATGGTCAGCGACGGCGACTCGCCGCCGCCTGAGCTCGGGAACACGCTGGCGTCGGCGATAAACAGGTTGCGCCAACGGTGGCTCTTGCCGAATCGGTCGACGACCGACGACTCGGCGTCGTCGCCCATGCGGCAGGTCCCGAATACGTGGGTTGAGCGGAAGGAGTCGTAGGAGCCGAATTCCTCGATCCGTTCGCCAACCCCCGACGCTTCGAGGATCGCCCGCGCCGTCTTCGCCATGAACGCGAGCCGTTCGAACTCGGTGTCCTCGAGATGGCTGTGGATGCGGGCCAGCGGCTGGCTGTTCCGGTCCCGCGTCTCCGGATCGAGGTCGATGAAAGCGCGCGGACTTGGCAGGTTTTCGCCGATAGCGCCCACCGACAGCACGCGCCCGAAGGTCTCGCGCATGCGGGTCTTGTGTTCCCGGCCCCAGCCGCCAACGACACGAGTGGCATGAGCAATCGGGCCGTTGAGGCCCACCTCTTTGTGGGCGGCACTGAACCGGCATCCGCCAACGATTCCGGGAATGGCGTCGGGCGCATTGTAGTCCCAGCAGATGCCATCCGAGGGCAGGCCCCGATGGCTGCCGAGCCGGTCCGGGTGCAGGCCTGTCGACACCCACGACAGCGTCTCCATGAAGTTCCTGCCCACCTCGCCGGAGTCGTTGGCGAGTCCGTCCGGCGTGCGCGTATTGGCTGAATTCAACAAGAGCCGCGGCGTTTCGACCGCGCCGCAGGCGACAATCACCGCGGGCGCGCTTGCCCGCCGAGAGATCCCCAGTTCGTCGGCATAGACGACGCCCGCGACCCGGTCATCGGATCCGGCGTCGATCCGGGCAACCTGGCTAAGCGTACGGATCTCGAGCCGGCCGGACTCGCGGGCGCGGCGGATGAAGGTGATGTCGACGCTGCCCTTGTCGAGTCGGGGGCAGCCGCGGCCGCAATTGCCACAATAGTTGCAGGGCGGGCGGCCATCATAGGGCTGCGACAGCGCCGCCAACGAATTCGATACCATGGAAAGGCCCAGAGCACCGCATCCCGTGGCGAGCCGCTGGGTGGCGTAGCTCAGCGCATGGGCCGGCAGTGGATATGGCGCGCTGCGCGGCCTTCCCGAACCTTCAGCCGGGCCCGCGACCCCGACGATGCGTTCCACTTCGGCGTAGTAGGGTTCGAGCTCTGCGTAGGTCAGAGGCCAATCGGCGGCGACGCCGAATCGGCTTCGCATGCGCATGGAGACAGGATTGAGGCGATGGGCCTCGCCGGCAAAATGGAGCGTCGAGCCGTCGAGCCCAACGACGTGGGAGTAGCGCCGGAACCTACGCCGGCCCGTGGTATTGATCTTTCCGCCAATGTGATTCCACGAACCGAGGTCCGCCCACCGTGGGTCGAGGTCCTGCATCGGCGCGTGGGTCTGGCGCCCCGCCGCCGGGATTTTGGCGGGGAATGTCGTTCGTTCCCATTCGTCGCGATCGAGGCGGTAGTCGGCGTGGGGATCGTACTCGGGGCCCGCCTCCAGCAACAGCACCCGGGCACCGAGCCGGGTCAGCGCCCAGGCCGCGGCACCGCCGCCGGCGCCCGAGCCGATGACGATGGCGTCTGCATGGGATTCGGCCATCGCCACACTACTCCGGCGGCCGGTCGTGGTCGGGAAAGCCGATGGGTTGGGGCGGTCCGTCAAAGCCGAGGGCCGGCCAGCTTCGCGGATCCCCGTAATAATAGATCTTCGCCTGAAGATGGACTGTCTGGAAAAACCGCCACGGCGGCGTGTTTTCCGGTGCCGCCTCGGCGCGGGCGACAACAGCCTCGCGCATGTCCGGAGCAAGCGCGGCAAAATCGCTGGCCCCCTCTTTCCGCGCCTCCGAATCCAGCCAGCCGCAGCCGAGCACCAGCAACCGCTCATAGTGGGGCCGCGTCGCAGAAAGTGCGGTGAGTTGTTTTTCGATGCCCAGGTCTGTGGCCGATCCACTAATTGAATCGCTCGGAATCAGCGTATCCAGAAACGGAGCCAAAGCCCGCAAAGAATCGCGTCCGCCGTCGCCAAGGACGGCGGCCCACGCTCCGCGCGCCTTCGCCGCGATCGCGGCGCCGATCCCGGTTGCGAGCAGGAGACGTCGGCCGATGGGCAAGTTCGCGCTCCCTTTCCCGCAGTGAGACCTCGACCTAAGGACGCCAATCGCCGGACTGTCAAGGCTGACGAACGCGCACGATCGCACCACATCCTTATCCGGAACCCGGAACGCTCCAATGGGGAGTCGGCGATTCTGACACAACCCAAGGCACGCCCCAAGGCACGCTAACGATCTGAAACTCAACGAGAAATTCTCGACTTGCGGAATCGGTGCGCGTAGTCACGGATCGGCGCCCGTGTCAATCCGTCGAGTTTTTTTACATATCCATGAAGATTTTGCGGCTGCTAAGCCATAAGTCCATGATTTCAAAATACTATTTTCTCATGGCACAGCGATTGCGAGTATTCTCGTGAATTCGATTTTCGCCGGGGGGCAGAAGGAGTTTAGAAGAGATGACGTCGAAGACTAAGCGTTGGTTGATGAGCCTTCCTCTGGTAATGTTGCCGTTTACGGTGACTCCGATGGAAGCAGGGGCGGGAGAAGAAGTTGGAGGGCCGTGTTTCGGGTTCGTGTTCACAGAAGGCGGGGGTGTGGTCGATCACGGCGCTTTCACGGGCGTCTGGTTTAACGACAGCAGCGGCCACACCGGCGTACACCACGGCGAGAGCTTCTTCCTCCTGACGAGCGGTGCTTTCTTCTCGCCGACAGACACATTGATTGTCCACGCGGAGCTGCCCGAACCGGCGACCCTGGCGACGTTCGGTTTCGGCCTCGCGGGCCTGGGACTCCTCGCTCGGCGGCGACGGAAGGACTGATCGCGCATAGCGTTACCAGAGCCAAAACTCCTTCGGAACGGCGGTCCTTCGGGACCGCCGTTTTCGATTCCAGCCTTGTTCGACCCGTCTTCCGATCATTGAAATTCGCGTCGTTGCGCTGCATCATTGGGAGCGATGTAACCCAAGTGTCATACACGCTTCGCGGGACGGACCTTCGGGGGGACCAACCGAACAATGGCGCATTGGACGGCAGCCGACATTCCCTGGGAGTCGTTTGATCTGGCACGGGTCGATCCCGACATCCTCGCCGTCGTGCGGGCTGCGTCGCTGGTCGAGCGCAATGCCGCCGACTACGCCACGTACCTCGGCAATGTGTTCGGCGACGACGCAGAGTTCCGGATCCTTGCCGATGAATGGGCGGCCGAGGAGATTCAACACGGTGACGTGCTCGGCCGTTGGGCCGAGATGGCGGACGCCAGCTTCAACTATGCCGATGCGTTCAAGCGGTTTGTCGAGGGCTATCGGATCCCCATCGACGTCGAGGCCTCGGTCCGCGGTTCGCGTACCGGCGAGTTGATCGCGCGCTGCATCGTCGAAACCGGCACCAGTTCGTTCTATTCGGCGCTACGCGACGCCACCGAGGAACCCGTGCTGAAGGCCATCTGCCATCGCATCGCCGGCGACGAATTTAGACACTACAAGCTGTTCTACACCCACATGCGCCGTTACCAGGAGCGCGAGCGACTGGGCACGTTGCGCCGGGCCTGGGTCGCGGCGGGACGGTTCATCGAGACCGGAGACGACGAACTGCCATTCGCCTATCACTGCGCCAACACGCCCGACGACACCTACCACAGGCGTTCGGCGGCGACCGCCTATGCGGGCCGGGCCTATGGCTTCTACCGTCTCGGGCATCTGCAACGGGCTGTCAACATGATGCTGAAAGCGGGTCGGGCTGAGTCCGCAGGGCCGGCTCGGTGCCTGGCTCACCCGCGCGACCTGGTGGTACCTGCAACGCCAGACACGCCGGCTGGCAACCGCCTGATCCGTTCCTCGCGGGATCGATGCTCGTTACTGCGTGGCCCGGACGATGCTGCCAGAGATGTGCCGTTTGCGGCCGTATCGCAGGCTGCCGACGATCACGCAATGGTCGTCGGCGGCAGTGACCAGCGGCACGTATTGGCCCAGCCGAACCGCCTGGCCGTCAACCAGATCCTGCGTAAACGTATCGCCGCTGGGAAACGCGTAGACGACCCTCCCGGCACCGATATCCTCGCGCGTCGGAATGACTCGGATCGCCGCCGAGCCCCGAAGCACGAACTCAAAGCCTTCGCAGACGACGAAGTTGTCCATCGCAGGCCGGCCATTCGGCCAGCCACCCATGCGTTTGACAGCAGGCAGCAGGTCAACGCAGCGATCCTTGATGGTCTGGGGATCGGCATCGGGCGAAATTCCGACGAGTTCGGCGATGGGAACCGACGATTCGACGCCATCGTAGTACCGGTGAAGCAGGTTGCAGTGGAATGTTTCCCAGGTCGCGGTCTTCTCCGCTTCTTCGGCGAGCCGCTCCTTCTCGTCGGCCAATTGCTCCGCCGTCAGCGGTGGCGGCACCTCCTCGGCCGTGTCCTTCTTCCTTTCGACAAAAATCAGCGTCGCCACGGTACCCATTGCAATCAACAGCACCGCGACAAGCACGACGACGATGATCGCCATGGGGCCGGCCTTGCGGGTTTCTCCACCTGCCTTGTGAACCATATGAACGCCCGTCTACGAAGCCGACGATGCCGGACGGTGTCCCAACCCTGGCTCGGATGCCTGGGCCGCGGTCGCGACATGGCTGAGAATCGATCGCATCCGCTAAAGGTACACTGTGCCGCCGAAACGGTGAAGTGGGCGGACATCAAGGCGCGACGAGCGCCGAATCGTGATGCTTTGCCGAAAAAAAGCAAAAGAAATGGCCCCGCCGGCGTGTATCCACCCGCGGGGCCTTTGCTTAGGTGCTCAGACGATCAGAGTGAGAACGGCGACAACGAGCGCCGCGTACAAAAAGCCGACCGAAACCTGAGCGATCTTTCGCCGCTGCGATAGCGTCATGTCAAACCCCCGCGCAATTCGTGGGCTTCTGCCCGCGTCGAGACCCATTGTCGCGCCGATACCGCACCTGCACAGTGACGATGGTCACAGGGACAGGGTTTTGCAGCCGACCGGCGGGCAGGATCGTCTCCCATCCCGGATCGGCGATCGGACCAAAACAAGACCGCGAAAACGGTGCAAAAATAGTGAACATCTCGTGACAGATGTCACCGACGGCCCTTTGGCACTTCCCTACACTTCCGGATACACAGCGCAACGGGCGCAACGGATCGCGTTCGGAACGTGTGGGGAAAAAAAGATGGCTTCACGGACCCAACAGGATTCGCAATCTCACGAATCCGTCATAACCATCCTGTCCAGCGGGCTTTTGGTATGGGCCGCCATTGCGGCTTCGATGGCGATTTTTGGCTAGCCAGGGATCGAACTGGAGGCGTTCGACCCCGCGCCGATGGTGCCGGGGGCGGCAGCAAACTAGACACTCAACAATTTGAAATATATAGATATTCCTAGCCGAAGTTTCGCGAATACCAACGATAAGCCCAACAACCTTGGTCCGCTTCAGCCCGAGCAACCGACGACATGTAAGGTTCGTCGACACGTCCGCTCGTGACCGATTCTGTTGAGAAACTTGGTTTTGTGCTGGGACTGGGGCGTCGGCCAGTTAGCGCGTATTGAGGTCGTCGAACGGCTCAGGGGATA
>Ga0056135_10000007_pt1 | contig 71800 bp, 61 predicted proteins | sample WorMetG1aBELIZE1_FD_67481 | JGI IMG/M metagenome (GOLD analysis project Ga0056135, IMG submission 67481) | Marine gutless worms symbiont microbial communities from Max Planck institute for Marine Microbiology, Germany - Inanidrilus... ...
GGCCGCCTCCGAAAAACCCAACTGACCCGTCAGACGATGCGACATCACAACCCCCGATCAACCTCTATCCTCAATCGAAGGAATCACACCAAACGGATTTATGCAAAGCTCTCAAAAAAGGAACACCCCTGCGGATATTATGCTAGACCACCCGTCAGCGCGTTTTCCTGATTTCGAGTAATCAGAACCTCATCTCCCATCCGCTGAGCCTGTTAACAGTTGTTCAGTAGAATACATTTGTATGTTTACTCGTTTACCGATTGAGGCATAATCCCGGCAATCAATAAGTGAGTCACCGAGGGAAACATGTCACATCATCAATTCTCAATACCTGTCGCTGTTGCGCTAACGGATGAACAAGCTTGGAGTCGCAAGGATAAGAAGGGGACGGAGTTTTTCGTTGCGCGATATCATTTTTCCCTCGCGGTTTGGCAGGAAAAGGAACCGATCCAATTGGGAGCAAAGTTATCCACTATCGAATCCCCGGAAGGGGTTGCCTTGACTCGGACCCACTCAGTCGTCTTTGAACGGACCGAAGTTAATCTAGAAGAGACCCTCACTAATGCGTTGGCGTCTCATGAAGCATTGGTAGAATTCACATCTTCTCTTGCGGCATCTTTAGGGCCTGCAAAAGTTGCAAATATAAAGAGTGTGATGAGAGCTAAGTCCGGAGAAAAATTTCTTAGCAAATTATCTGAAAATTTATCGATTTCTCGCTCGTTGACAAACACCGTCACTGAAACCCGGGAGGTTAAGCACGATATCCCGCATGATGTAGCGAAGCGATTTGTATTTGCCGAGGCCTATCAAAGACATAGAGCGACATTGAACTTATCCTATGTTGATCATTTGACAGTTCGATACTCTTCGTCGCTGTTCGGATTGAGAAAAAAGCGGAAGAAGTTACCGAGAATCATAGACGCTAAGAAGAAACAAAACATCCGTAAGATCGATAGAGAAATCGTGGATTTGAGATTTTGGAAACCATTAAGGCAAAGTGAAGCATTGATGGAAGAGGGCCAATATAAACAAACTGTGGATGATCCAGAGGCAATCGAAGTTCTTCCTCCGACGTTGGGAAAAGCGCGATCTAGAGGGTTTCCGACACGAGTGCCATCTCTCTATCAAATTGCCAATGCCGCGTTCCCACTAAAATGGATTAAACGGCGATGCGAATGGACTGAGGACAGGTTGCGGGCTATCGAGGAAGAGGATAAGAGATCATCGATACGATTCTTCCCGTCAACCCATGATCACTACCCAATATTTTGTAGTTTTTCTTTTTTTTATTACGATATCCTGTGTTTCATTGACAAAGACTGCGTATTATTGAGTCGTTTCAAAGACTTAAGAAGAGACTGTTTTAGGCTTCAACCGCAAATGGTGCAGCTGATCGGCGGCGCTTCGAATTACACCTAGATTGGCATCGTCACCCCACTGACGCCTGGTGACGACCGATTCGCCAAGCCCGCAAAGACGAGAAGACCAGACAGGCTCAACGAATGCAGGGAACCGCATTCGTCTCCAACCGCAAAAGCGTGTCATAGGTCAACTGGCTAAGCGGAGTCAGCGACTGCGGACACGTGCCATCGAAAGCGGCACGATAGACCGTGCGAAGCTCACCGCTTGTATACCGTTCGGGAAATGCGTTACCTGACATCGTCAACCACGTCGTGAACACGAAGGAGGTGACCCCCAAGCTAAAAAACCCTCCGACCCAAACAAGCAAAACGCCTTTCACAAGGGGAACCCACGGCAGAACGCGTGCGCCCCGAATCAATATCAAGAAAAGGAACGGCAGCACGGGAAACCAATATCGCGGCTGATAGTATGGCCAAACCAACAGCAGGCAAACTGAGGCCAGAGCATAAGCGTCGACAGCGTTGAACCGACGGCGGCTGACATAAAAGCCGAGTGCGACCAACACCAACCCAAGGCCACCACCGCACACCGCCAGAAACGATGGGACGCTGTCGATCAGCCGGCCCGGAACATTGAACAGGACTTGGAACACGATCGTTGCCTTGGCCGCGGCATGACCTGCCAAGGCAGAAGGCTCAAAAAAATGGTCACGGGCCTCAAACTGACCGACATAGACTGGGGCGCCGAGTTTCGCCACGGCAAAAGCCGCCACAACGGCACAGACCAAAGCGGCTGCGGCGATAAACCGGGAGCGGCCGCCGCCATACGCAACACTCGATAGGGCATCCAGCCTCCCCGTCCAGGCCACGAGGATAGCGACGGCCGCGGCCGCGAGGAGCATGACGCCGATGGACCGCACCCAAATGGCAAGTGCAATTAGAGGCACCATCGCGGCGACCATCGCAAAACGCCGGTATCCTGGACCATCCAATGAAACAGACAGACGCAGAACCAATGCGGAGAGCGCGAAGAACAGTATTTCCGATTGTGGTTTGGCCGAATACTTGACGCTTAGATAGCTAAAAAGGCTGACAGCAACGATCGCGACGGGTAGACCGGGAACATCTGGCTCCACACGGCGGACGATTTCGTAAACCAGATATAAGCCGACCGCAAAAAGTAGAACGTTGGCGAATACCAAACCGAACGGTGTCGCCATATCGATGTGGTCGAGGATCACGACGAACGCCGGGTAACCGCTCGGCATGTATGAACCTTCAAACCCCCTGCCGAGCAGAAAGTTGTTGGCCATCTCCAGCAGTCGCGTGTTGTCGTTGTTGAGACGGAGTGGCGAAAAGGCCTGCAGGGCGTAGACGAGCGCAGCGGCGGCACCAATCCCTACCGAGGGTCGCCTGTACTCCTTTGTCAGCCGCGAGAGAGCCGTACCCAGACTGTCCATTTCATTCGCCGTCTATCGCATCGGTCCACCGGTACGAATTAATCGGCTGGTCGGTGAGAAGTCAAACGGCTCCCGATCGGGGAAGAACGGCCCAGTAATCGAAATCAAGCACCACCGACCCATCGTATTTTCCTTCCCCGTCCCTATAGGGAAAGCCTTCACAAGGCTGGTCCTTGCAGGCAACGGTCCGAAGCCGCAAGGCGCCGATGTCCGTGCGGCCCGCGATCTCCGCCTTGTCGAGCACTTTCGACCATGCGTAGACCGTGTCACCGGCGAACGTCGGGGCGACGTGACGCCCACCGTTGATGGCGGCGATCTTGAAGGCGTTGGCGAGGCCGTTGAAGGACAAGGACCGGGCGAGACTGATGATATGACCGCCATACATCAGGCGCCGGCCGAAACGGCTGTCCTTCGCCGCAAACTGATCGAAGTGCACCTTGGCCGTGTTTTGGTACAGGCGTGTCGCCATCATGTGTTCGGCTTCCTCGATTGTCATGCCGTCGACGTGATCGATCTTTTCGCCGGCCACGTAATCCTCCCAAAGGTCCTCTGAGCCGGCCAATTGTCGGTCGTACCGGTCCATTTCCAACCCATTCGGAACCACGAGATCGGCGGAAGCGACGGCTTCCGGCAATTCCGGCATCACCGCCTCCGGCGCTGGCGCAGTTTCATCGCGCTTGCGGACCATGACCCAGCGCACGTAGTCGAGGACCATCTCGTCGCGTTGGTTCCTGCCGACGGACCGTACGTAAACGACACCGGTCTTGCCGTTCGAATTCTCCTTGACGCCAATAACCTCTGAACGGGTCGACACCGTGTCGCCTGGATAGACGGGCACACCGAACAGGCCGGACGCATAACCGAGGTTGGCGACGGCGTTTAGGGAAACGTCCGGAACCGTCTTGCCAAACACCATGTGGAAGGCCAGGAAATCATCGATGGGTGCGGCCTCGAAACCGATGTCAGCGGCGAACATGTCCGACGAGTTGATGGCGAAACGCATACCGTAAAGCGCCGTATAGAGGGACACGTCGCCCTCCGTTACGGTCCTGGGCGTCGCGTGTACAATCTCGTTTCCCGGCACGAAGTCTTCGAAAAAATTCCCCGGATTGGTTTTCGTTGTCATTTCCCTGATCCCTACACTCCCGCCGACGCCAAGGCCTTAATCTTCGCTGGCGGCGTTCCGTTCGGCGATGGCGTCGGCGAGCGCGACCAATCGCTTGGCCGACTCGACATGGAGGTTTTCGATCAAGCGGCCTTCAACCACGACCACACCCTTGCCTTCCTTTTCCGCTTCGGCATGGGCTTCGATGATACGCTTCGACCAAGCGACCTCGTCTTCCGAGGGGCTGAACGCCGCATTGGCGGCGGCGATGGTCTTCGGATGGATCAATGTCTTACCATCGAAACCGAGCTCGACGCCCTGGCGGCAGGCGAACTCAAACCCCTCGTCATCGTTGAGGTCGAGATGCACGCCGTCGACGATGGAAATTCCGGCGGCTCGGGCGGCGAGCACGCAGAGACCGAGCGAAGTGATAAAAGGGATCCGGTCCGGCGTGTGCAGGGCTTTCAGGTCTTTCGCCAGGTCGGATGTCCCCATGACGAGGCAGTTGACACGCGGGTCGGCAAAAGCAATCTCCTCAGCGTGCAGGATACCCAAAGGCGTCTCCATCATACACCAGATCGGCAGATCGGCCGGGCCATCGGCGGCATCGAGAACAGCGATGGCGTCTTTCACGGCGGCCGCACTTTCGACCTTCGGCAACAAAACCGCATTGGCCCCCATCGTCGCCGCCGCCTTCAAATCGGCCTCTCCCCATTGGCTGTCGAGGCCGTTGACCCGGACGGCGAGTTCGCGCATGCCGTATCCGCCTTCTTCTATCGCGGCGGCGATCTGTTCGCGGCCGGTTTCTTTGGCATCGGGGGCGACCGCGTCCTCGAGATCGAGGATCAAAGCATCCGCGGCAAGCGTGCGGCCCTTTTCGAGGGCGCGGGCGTTGGATCCAGGCATATAAAGAACGGACCGGCGCGGCCGTGCGTCTACCGACATGATAAACCCTCCTTCGCAATCGCAAAAAACCTGTGCCGGACCCTACCTTTCCGTTCCGGGGAGATAAAGACATTCCGATAAACGAATGTTTATTGCCCCGGAATATCACGTTCTTTACTCGATGCGGGGTTGATGGCGGAGCTGTCTGCCGAATACTCTCGGCCGTCCGGATGCATTGTGGTTGCACGGGAGGAGCCGCATGGCGGTATTATCGATCCAATCGCACGTTGCCTACGGTCACGTCGGCAATAGTGCCGCGGTGTTCGCCCTGCAGTCTCTCGGTATCGAGACCTGGCCGGTCAACACGGTCCGGTTTTCCAATCATCCCGGTCACGATGGATTCCGTGGAACGCGAGAGGACGCTTTCGTCGTCCGAGAGATTCTACGGGGCGTCGGTGAGCGGGGGGTATTTGGACAGTGCCGGGGCCTGCTCAGCGGTTATCTCGGCCATCACTCGAACGGTGAGGCGGTGCTCGAAACCGTCGCCGACATAAGGGCGGCCAATCCACGCAGCCTTTTTTTGTGTGACCCGGTGTTCGGCGATCGCGACAAAGGCATCTATGTTCCCGATGGCCTCGTCGAATTTTATCGGGATCACGCCCTACCCGCTTGCGACGTTGCTTTTCCCAACGCTTTCGAACTGGAGGTCCTGAGCGGCCGCCCGGTCGACGGCCCACAATCAGCGGCCGAGGCGGCGTCATCCTTGCGGGAACGGGGCCCGGATACGGTCATCGTCACATCGGTGAACGACGAGGCCGGCGGCATCAGCAACCTGATGGTCAGTGGAGACGGCGTTCGCCTGGTCACGACATCGGCCCTAAAAACGCCGGTAAAAGGCGCCGGTGATTTGTTGGCGGCCCTGTGGCTCGGCCGGTTTCTGCTTTCAGGAGACGCGAAGAACGCCTTGGCAAAAGCGACGGCAAGCGTCTTCGATCTGTTGGAAAAGGCGGTGGAAGCGCGAGCCGACGAACTGCCCTTGGTCGCCGAACGCGGCAGCCTCACCCATCCGAAAACCGCCGTCACGATACGGCCGTTGGAAGATGGACCCTGACCTTGCACACACGAACCCCGCCGTCGTCATCGATCTGCGCCTCTCCCGCCGTCCGTTTCGCGAAATGACCGATGCGCCAGTTTCGCTGGCAATGCCGGGCCGACGGGCGTATATCCTTTTCTGCAGGTAGCTGGGAAACACCGACAATCGAGTCCGATGATGGCAGACAAATGGTCGCCCGATAGCTGGCGCGGTAAACCAATCGAACAAGTTCCGGAGTATCCTGACGCGAGTGCGGTGAAGGCCGTGACTGATGGCCTGCGCACGTCCCCGCCGCTCGTATTCGCCGGTGAGGCACGGAGCCTCCAGAAAGCCTTGGCGAATGTATGCGCCGGTGAGGCGTTCATGCTCCAGGGTGGTGATTGCGCCGAGAGCTTTGCCGAATTTCATCCGGACAATATCCGTGACACCTTCCGTGTCCTGCTGCAAATGGCCGTCGTCTTGACCTTCGGCGCGGCACTCCCCGTGGTCAAGGTCGGCCGCCTTGCCGGCCAGTTCGCCAAACCGCGCTCGTCGCCGACCGAAACCGTCGATGGCGTGACCCTCGATTCCTACCGTGGCGACATGGTCAACGGCATGGAATTCACGGCCGAAAAACGCACCCCGGACCCGGAACGATTGATGCGGGTCTACAACCAATCGGCGGCGACCCTCAACTTGCTGCGCGCCTTCGCCCAGGGCGGATATGCCGACCTGCACAAGGTCCATCAATGGAACCTCGGTTTCGTCGCCGACAGCGCTCTCGGCGAACGCTATCGGGACCTGGCCGACCGGCTGGACGAGACTTTGGCCTTCATGGCCGCTTGTGGCATGACGTCGGAGACGACTCCACAAATCCGCGAGACCGCCTTCTATACGGCCCATGAAGCGCTGCTGCTGGAATACGAAGAACCGATGACACGCATCGATTCGACTTCGGGCGACTGGTACGACACGTCGGCGCATTTCCTGTGGGTCGGCGACCGCACCCGGCAGCTGGGCAGTGCTCACTTGGAATTCATGCGCGGTATTTCGAACCCGATCGGCTGCAAGGTCGGCCCGACGATGGACGGTGACGAACTCATTCGTCTCATCGATTTCCTCAACCCGGAAGACATCTGCGGGCGACTGACGCTGATCGCGCGTATGGGCGCAGACAAGATCGGCGACCACTTGCCGGGCCTGATCCGCCGCGTCGAACAGGAGGGCCGCCACGTCGCCTGGGTCTCCGATCCCATGCACGGCAACACCATCAAGAGCTCCAGTGGCTACAAGACCCGTCCCTTCGATCGCATCCTCAACGAGGTCAAGGCGTTCTTCGAGATTCACAAGGCGGAAGGCACCCATGCCGGGGGCGTTCATTTCGAAATGACCGGCCAGGACGTCACCGAGTGCACCGGCGGCGCCCAGGCGATCACCGATGCCGACCTCAGCGACCGTTACCACACCCATTGCGATCCGCGTTTGAACGCCAAACAAGCCTTGGAACTGGCTTTCCTGCTGGCCGAGATGCTGAAGGAAAACCGCGCCGCAAGTACAAAAGCCATTGTTGCCGCGCAGGTCTGACGGCCCTTTATCGATGGGCTGACTAAGGGGAACCCCTGCCTTCCGAGGTGCGAGCGGGCGGATGGCCATGACGGATCATTCCAAACGTCCTATGATGTCGCGGTGACGATAAACCCGTCCCTAAACGGGCGTGCAAGGAGGATGGAACCGCCGACTATGGATGACGGGGGAAAAACGGCTCCTTTGCCGGACGGCGATCTCGGCACCACCGAAGACCCTCGCGATGTCATTCAGCGAACCCTCGATTTCGTCTCCGGGCGCGCCAGCCGTGCAACAAATGGCGATCTGCTGACGGCCTTGTTGTCTCATCTGACCGATTCGTTGAAGGTGCCCTACGCGTTCTGCGGCTTAATCACGGCCGAAGACCCGAACACCGTCGAGACCATTTCCTTCATTTCCGGCGGAAAAGTCTCCGAGAACTTTTCCTACAGCCTCATCGGGGCCCCTTGCGAAAATGTTATCGGACAGACCGTTTGCTGCTTTGACCGAGACGTTCCGAAGCTCTTTCCGGATGACCGCGGGCTCATCGAAATGGGGGTCGAGAGTTATGCCGGCATGCCGTTGTGGCGGGCCGACGGCTCACCGCTCGGTCTCATCACCGTTTTCGACACCCGACCTTGGCAGGATTCAACGCTGGTCGTCGACCTGTTGCGCATCGTCGCCGCGCCCGTCGGCCTGGAGGCTGAGCGCCGCTTGTACGAGGAACGACTGAGGGCCGAGGAACAGAGATTGCGAGACTACGCGGAAGCCTCTTCCGACTGGTTCTGGGAGACCGGTCCCGATCATCGGTTCACCTACTTCTCGGATCGCGTCGAGGAGGTCGTCGGCGTACCGCCGAGTTTCCATATCGGGAAATCCCGGCTGGACCTGGCCGGCGAGGACGCTAATACGGATAAATGGCGCCGTCACCTTAAGGACTTGGAGGAGCACAAACCCTTTCGCGATTTTCGCTACGTGCGGAGAGGACCCGGCGGCCGCCTCGAATACATTTCCACGAGCGGAAAACCGATCTTCGACCGGGACGGCGCGTTCGCCGGGTACGTCGGCGTCGGCACCGACCTGACACGACAGATGGAAGCCGAGTCGCGGGCGCGTCTGGCCCACGAGCGCTTGGCCACCGCCGTCGAATCCTTGTCAGAGGTTTTTGCCCTGTGGGATTCGGAGGACAAGCTCGTCATCTGCAACAACAAGTTCCGGGAGTTCAACAAGGCGATCGTCGACAAGGTCGAACCGGGAATGACCTATGCGGATCACCTGCGCGCCGGCCTCGACAAAGGCCTTTACCCGGAAGCGGCGGGGCAAGAGGAGGCTTGGTTCCATGAGCGGTTGGAACGCCACAACAACCCGACCGAACCGTTCGAGGTGGCGCGCCAGGACAACCAGTGGATCCTGGTCAATGAACAACGGTTGACGGACGGCAGCACGGTAACCGTGGCCTCGGACATTTCCGGCCTGAAAGCCGCCGAAAAAAGACTGCGTGAAAGCCAGGAGCGGTTCAAGGATTTCGCCGATTCATCGGCAGACTGGTTCTGGGAGCAGGACGAAAACCTGCGGTTCACCAATGTCACCGAGGAAAACGTCGGCATCACGGGAATGCGAACGGAGGACCATTACGGCAAGACCCGGCGGGAAACGGGGATCATTAGCGTCACCGAGGACCAGTGGCAGGTCCACGAAGAGGATTTGCGGGAAAGAAGGCCGTTTCAGGACTTCCGGTTTTCGAGGATCCGTCCGGACGGTAAACGGGTCTACCTAAGCGTTCGCGGCAAACCGATCTACGACGAGGACGGCGAATTCCTCGGGTATCGTGGGACCGGTCAGGACATTACCGCGCTCGTCATGGCGGAGAAGAACCTGGAAGCCGAGCGCGACAGGGCGGACGCCGCCAACCAGGCGAAATCAGAGTTCTTGGCGACCATGAGCCATGATCTCAGGACCCCTCTCACGGCGATCATCGGTTTCTCCGAAATCATGCGCCAAGGCATCCACGGACCGCTGGGGGATTCCCGCTATGACGATTACCTGGAGCGGGTCCATCAAAACAGCCAGCGCCTTTTGCTGTTGATCAACGATATCCTCGATCTGTCGCGGATCGAACGCGGCGAATTCACGTTGTCGGAAGGCTGGATCGACATGGCCGAAGAGATCGTTTCCTCGCGCTGGCGTTGTGCGCCCGAGGCCGTCACCGACGCCTCGAAGAATATTTCTGTCGATATCGACGACGATGCCCCACCGCTTTTTGGCGACAGTCGAGCGATTTCCCAGATACTCGATAACCTGCTTTCGAACGCCCTTAAATACTCGGACCAGGAGGTGGAGATCACCGTGCGTTGGTCGGCGGACCCTGAGGGCCGCGGTGTATTGAGCGTCGAGGATACGGGACACGGGATTGCCGAGGATCAACTGGAAGCCGTCATGTTACCGTTCGTGCGTGGTGTCGATGGCTCGGGCGACATCAACCAGCGAGCCGGCACCTCGGAGGGAACGGGCCTGGGGTTGTACATCATTTCAAAGCTGGCCGATCTGCATCAGGCAGAAGTCTTTATAGACAGCGTCGAAAAAAGGAACGGCGGTCGCCGTGGTTTTCCCGGCGGAACGCGTGGGGCCGGCGGATTAAATCCGACACCGTAAACCGGATTGTGGCCGGCCGATCTCGTAATCCATTTACCGCCCTTCCCGCCACCAACAGGCCATCAACGTCAGCAAAGACAGGGCCAGCAGGACCCACGGCGAAAAGAGGGACGCCTGATTGACGCCCGTCACGACGTAGGCCTGGTTGTCGTAGAGCCCGATCCAGCCCTTGCCGCTGCTGTCCCGCCCGGGACGGGTTCGGCGAATATCGGGCACGCCCTCGCCGAGCCAGAATACGCCGCCGCCCGTCGCTTCCGCGACCGGTGCCATGATCTCCTCGGTGGCGCGAAGATCGGAAAACTCCAGTGGATTCAGCGCACCCGACGCCGCCTGGGTCAGTTGCGACCCATCGGTAATCCTGTAGAGCCCGGGCTCCTCCACCGCCATCTCGAACGCTGCTGCACCGTCATCGGATGCTTCCGGTCGGAACGTCTCCTTGCGCCCGGACGGTGTCGTGACGGTGATTTCGGGCACCGTATCCGAGAGGCTGCGGCGCTCCACCTGCAGTTTCCCCGATCGCACCGTGGCGCGCAGGCTCTCCTCTTCCAGGTCGGGTTCCTTCATCAGCCAGTGGGCCAGGCGGCGCAACAATTCGGCCTGCGGGCCGCCGCCTTCGAAACCGCGCCCCCAAAGCCAGATGTGGTCGCTGAGCATCTGGGCAACGCGGCCCTTCTCGACACGGTCGAGAACGAGCAGCGGTTTCGCTCCCGGCCCCTCGAGGACGACGGCGCCGGTACGGACCTGGGCCTCGATCTGCCGGAACCAGCGACCCCATCGCGGCGAGCCGTCCTTCGACGGCACCGGCGACAGGGACGCCGTGACCGGATGGCGCCGCCCGGCGCTAGAAAGTAGGGGTTTAAAACCGATCTCGACGATATCGCCGGTTGGCGAGGCCGGAAGCACGTCACCGAGCGGCGTCTGGAAGAGACTTCGGTTTCCGGAGAACTCGGGTCCGACCGAAAGCAGAAGGGCCCCGCCGCCGCGAACGTATTGGTCAATATTGCGCAAATAGGATGGCGGCAGGACATCGCGGACGACGTATCGGTCGAAGATGATCAGGTCGAACTCCTTGAGCTTGACCTCGAACAGTTCGCGAACCGGAAAGGCGATCAACGCCAATTCATTGAGGGGCGTGAAATCGTCTTTCTCGGGCGGACGCAAGATCGTGAAATGAACGAGATCGACCGACGGGTCCGATTTCAACAAGTTTCGCCAGGTGCGCTCTCCGGCGTGCGGTTGCCCGGAAACCAACAAAACGCGCAACCGGTCGCGGACACCGTTGATGCCGATCAGGGCCTTGTTGTTGAGAACCGACAACTCCCCTACAACCGGTTCGACCTCCAGTTCGTAGATGCTGGGCCCGGCGTTCTCCAGGGTGAAACCGACCTCGTTGCTTTTTCCGACGGTCACCGTGCTTCGCGAAATCACCTCGTCGCCGCGCCGCAGCACGATACGCGCCGTGTTTCCCTGCACCTTGCTTTTCGAGCCCCGGCTTTCGACGCGATAAGCGATGACGACCCGGTTGCCGACAATTCCGTAGGCCGGCGACTTCTCGACGACCAGCCGTCTGTCGGATTCGTTCGGCGCACCGGTCAACAGGACATGAACGGGGGCGCCAAGGCCGTCCGCCGGTTTCGTTTCGGGCACATCGTGGGCTTGTCCGTCGGTGATCACGATGGCGCCGGCGAAACGACCCTTCGGAATGTCGGCGACGGCCCGGCGTAACCGCGCCATCAGCCGCGTGCCGTCGACGGTTCCGCCGCCCTGTTCCGCAATACCGCCATCGCGCACCTCGACCTCGCGAACCTCTAGTCCCTGCAGGCGTTTCCAGTCGTCGGCGAGAGACCGGAGGGCGTCGTCGACCCGTTGCCGACGGCCCTCGACATTCTGGCTTGCCGACTTGTCGACCAGGGCGACCGCGATGTCCGATTGCGGTTGCCGCCGTTCGCGAACGAACTGGGGATTGATGAGCGCGGCAATCAGGACGGCGAAGGCCAAGGCTCGCAGCCACGACCCCGAAGCCCCCTTGACCAGTCCGACGGCGATCAAAATACCGCCGAGAACGGCAATTACCGTTATCAAGGCCGGCGGCAGAAGGGGCGTCAGGACGATCTCACTGCCGCTCATTGGCCGAGTCTCCTCAAGATCGCCGGCAGATGAACCTGGTCGGCTTTGTAATTTCCGGTAAGCGTGTACATGACCAGATTGACGCCGAAACGGAACGCCATTTCGCGTTGCCGTTCGCCGCCCGGAACGACGGGAAACATGGGGCGCCCGGCCTCGTCCATGGCCCAGGCAGCGGCCCAGTCGTGACCACCGGCGATAATTGGCGACACACCATCGTTGACCCGCTCGCCGGCCCGTTCGACCCACAACGTTCCGCCGCTCCAACGCCCGGGAAACTCATCGAGCAGGTAGAATGCCCGGGTCAGGACGTGATCCGCCGGCACCGGCACCAGGACCGGCAGGTCGAGTTCACCGGCCAGCCGGCGCAAGGTACGGGTCTCCGCCGCGCCCGATTGGTCGCGGGTGTCGAACAGGATGACCCCGCCGTTCCGCAGGTACTTGTTAATCCGCACCGCCGAAAGATCACCGGGCAACTCATAGCCGGGAACGATCGGCCAATAGATCAAAGGGAAGAACGACAATTCGTCCCGCCCTGGATGGACACCCTGCGGCGGCCCCAGTTCAGCCGCGGTGCGGCGCTTCAAGATGAAATTGAGCCCGCTGAGGCCGGCCTGGCTGGTTTCATCGATTTGGTTGTTGCCGGTGATAACGTAGGCGAGGCGTGTTTCCAGGCTGCTGGCCAGCGCGAAAACATCGTCCTCGGCGTGGCCCGGTCCGGTAGAGAACAAGACGGCGGCGCCAGCGATCAGCGCCGCGGCGCGGGCGAACGGCAATAGGCCGCGCATGGCGAGTGATGCGACGGTGTCGACTATGAAAAGGACGGACGCCGCTAAAAGCAGCCAACTCTTCAAATCCAGTTCACGGCTGTCCTCGTAATCGCGCACGGCGACCCCATCAGGAACGTCTGAGATCATGCGAATCGAATTCAGCTGGCTAGAGAAGTTGAGCGCGCGGCGGTGAATGTCGGTGCCGTAGAAACCGGGTGGATTTTCCGGTGACACCCGGGCCTCGGCAAAGGCGCCGGCGGGGATCGCCTGGACCCCCACATTGGGCTCGTCCGGTACGGCGTAGGCGTCGAGAATGGACAACGGTCGCAACGGCGGCCCGTCGGCGGAACTGACGACGCCCTGGCTCATTTCGACGACACGGCGCAGCATATCGACAAATAGACCGGACAGGGGGAGGTCGGACCACTCGGCATTGGCTGTCGTGTGGACGAGGATCAACCAGCCACGACCACGTTGATCGGCGGTCACCAGGGGCGTGCCGTCGCGCAGCCGGGCCCAAGTTTTCTCCGCCAGATCGAGGGACGGCCGGGCCAGAACCTGGCGGCGAATCTTCACATCGCGGCTGACCGGTAGACCGAAGAGGGGACTGCTCGCGTCGAAGGGCGCCAGGGTTTCCGGCTTCGTCCATGACATGGCTCCGCCGATGATGCGGTCACCGCGGCGGATTTCGACCGGCAACAATTTGTCGTCCTTGCCGGCCTCGGATTCGGCCAGGCGTCGGCCCGCGAACCTCAGGACAACGCCGCCGCGATCGATCCAATCGACGATTTGCGCCTCCTCGCTGGCGCCCAAACTGCCGGGGTCGATGAGGACCAGGACGGCGAGCTCACGTTTCAACAGGTCGCCGGCCGTGCCAGCGCGGACTTCCGTGAATGGGCCCAGGGCTCTGCCCAGGTAATGGGTATCGCTCAGCAGCGGTTGATCCTGTTCACTACCGCCGCCGGAAACCAGTCCGATCGGCCGGTGGCGCCACCGTTCGTCCAACAGGACCGTTGCGGCGACCGTACGGCTCTCTTCGATCTCCAGCCTGGCCAGGCGGTTCATGAACTCCAGCGGCATGTCGATCTCGGCGACTGCCCGCTTTTCACCCTCTTCAACCACCAGCTGGCTGCGCGTCAGCAAGCGCCCTTCGCCCGAGATCGCTCTGATTCCGATCTCGGCCCGTCCCGACGGTGCCGGGCGCTCGACCGTTACCGAAAGACGCTCACCGTCGTGTTCCGGCAAACGCAAGACCCAGGGCATCGACTGGGCGCCATCGGAAATCAGGACCGTCGAGCCTCGCCGCTGCAGGGCCCGCAGATGGGCGCGGAGTTTTGTCCGTTCGCCGGCGGCGCCATCCCCGTCGGGTATCGTTTGCTCGATACCGTTGGAAACCCAGAAAACGTCGCCGGGCCTTTCCGTATCAAGCTTCTCGAAAGCTTCAAGTGCTCCCATCGCGGCGTTGCGGTCGGTCGCCCAAGGTTTCGGTTGCAAACTCTCGATCCGCCGGCGAACGGCTGCCGGCGTCAGCAATTCGAGGCTGTCGTTCTTGACGCCCGCTTGCGGTGGTGCGGTGGGAACGAAAACCATGGACCGGCCTTCGCGCTCCGCCTGATCGGCCAATCCCATCATCATCGTCCGGCGTGACGGCCAATCCCTGGCGGCCGCCCAGTCGTCGTCGACGATCAGGTAGATCGGCCCCTTTCCTTTGAGATCCGTAACGGCGTTGATCAGGGGGTCGGCGGCGGCGAGAATGACCAGCGAGGTGATCGTCAGGCGCAGGAGCAAAAGCCACCACGGTGTCCGCGCCGGTGTCTCGCGGCGCCGGGCCAGGCGGCGCAGGATTCGCACCGGCGGGTAGGACACTTGCCGGGGCGCCGGCGGATAAAGCCGCAGCAACCACCAGATCGCCGCCAGCACGATGAAGCCAAGAAGCGCCCAAGGCGCGGCAAAAGACAGCGGGCCGAGACTCAACAACGCTTATCCCCCGACCGATTCGGAAAGGTTGAGGTAAAGCGCGAGGAGCACGGTCTCGGGCGAATGGTCGGTCCGGTGGGTCATGAAACTCCACCCAAGAGACCGCGCCAGGGCCTGGAGAGCGGATTTGTGGTTCTCGATCTCACGGCGGAAATCGTCGCGTACGGAACTGACGTGCGCCACCAGAACGTTTCCGTCGTCGTCTTCCGGACCCTGGAACAGAACCCGCCCCTCATAGGGCAAAAGCTCTTCGGCGGGGTCGAGTATTTGCACGATGTGGCCGCGAATGCCCTGATCCGCATAGGCGTTCAACACCGTCCTCACCTCATCGAGCGGCGACAGGAAATCACCGAACCAGACGACCCGCCCATAGCGCGGCAACAGTTCGACGCTGGGCAAGCTGCCGGTCGGCAGCCGTTTGCCCTCGATGATCGACCACATGCGCGTCAATACGGCGCGGCTGGCCCCTGGGGTCATACCGGTTTCCTGAAGCGCCGTACGTTCACCGCCGCGCACCAACAAAGAGGCCAAGGCCAAGGCCAGAAGATCGGCCCGCTCCTCTTTCGTCGGAATATCCGGAACCGAACGGTATTCCATGGACGCTGATCCGTCGCGCCATAACCAAACCGTCTGCGCCGCCTCCCACTCCGTCTCACGGATGTAAACCGGTTGCGACTTGGCGGACTGGCGCCAATCGATGAGTTGCGTGGAATCGCCGAATTGATAACGGCGGAACTGCCAGAACGTCTCCCCTTGGCCGACCCGGCGGCGCCCATGGACGCCTTGGGACACGGTCGAGGCGACGCGCTCGGCAGCGACCATCAAGGGCGGGAACTCGGCCGCCAGGGTCTCGGCCTGGTGGTGGGTACCGGCCGTTTTTTGGGACAATGGGCGATCCGCCGGCATCTCGCGGCTCCTGCGGTTAGGCGATGCGTTGGCAGAGTTTATCGATGATCATTTCGAGCGACACACCTTCGGCGCGGGCGGAAAAGGTCAAGGCCATACGGTGGCGGAGGATCGGATGGGCGAGCGCCAAGACGTCATCGATGCTTGGCGACAAACGGCCCTCGATTACGGCGCGCGAACGCACGCCCAGCATCAAGGCTTGGTTGGCCCGCGGTCCCGGCCCCCAGGAAACGTGTTTGCGCACGTCCTCGATGTCCGTGCTTTCCGGGCGACCGGCGCGAACCAATTCGAGGATGGCGTCGGCCACACTCTCGCCGACCGGCACGTGGCGAACCAGTTTCTGCCCGGCGATCAGGGCGCTTGCGTCCATGACCCTCTCGGGCTGCCCCTGTTCAGCGCCGGTGGTGTTGATCAAGATCTCCCGTTCCGCATCGGAATCCGGATAATCGACATCGACCTGCATGAAAAAGCGGTCGAGTTGCGCCTCGGGAAGCGGATAGGTGCCTTCCTGCTCCAATGGGTTTTGGGTCGCCAGCACGTGAAAGGGTGTCGGCAGCACATGATACTCCCCGGCCACGGAAACGCGATGTTCCTGCATGGCCTGGAGCAATGCGGACTGGGTGCGCGGACTGGCCCGGTTGATCTCATCGGCCATCAAGAGCTGGCAGAACACCGGGCCGCGGATGAAACGGAACGAGCGTCGCCCGCTTTCCGATTCCTCGAGCACTTCCGAACCCAGGATATCTGCGGGCATCAAATCCGGCGTGAACTGTACGCGCCGCGTGTCGAGGCCGAAAACGGCGCCGACCGTCTCGACGAGCCGCGTCTTGCCGAGGCCGGGCACACCGACCAGCAAGAGGTGGCCGCCGGCCAACAGGGTGACCAGCGTCTCTTCGATGACCCGGTCCTGGCCATAGATGAAGGCGCCGATCCCGGCGCGGCCCGCGGCCATGTCCCGGCCCAAACGGTCAACAGCATCGATCAGATCGTCGGAATTGGTTGCGCTGGAAACGTCCTGGGATTGCACGGTCACACTCACGTTATTGTCTCCACTTTTTCTGCCGGGCAGGTTCATCCTAATATGGTTGTGATTATGAATGAAAGCGAGCCGGTCCTCAGTAAATTATCGCGGAACGCCCGGAAAAGGAGTGTTCCCCGTGACACCCAAGTGCCGCCGCCCGGATTGTGCGTACTTGAGAACGTCGACATGCGAATCGATCGTTCCGGCAACTGGCACTACAACGGTTCTCCGATCCGCCGACTCGCGTTGGTCAAGTTGTTCGCCAGCGTCCTTCGGCGTGACGACGACGGCGGCTACTGGCTGGTAACACCAGCCGAAGCTTGCCCTATCCGGGTCGAAGACGCGCCGTTTTCGGCGGTTGCCATGGAATGCCGCAATCCGGGCCACGACCAAGAGATCATTTTGCGCACCAATCTGGACGTTTTCGTGACGGTCGACGCGGACCACCCGATTCGGGTAGAAATCAATCGGGAAACGGGCGAGCCTGCCCCCTATGTTGTTATCGATGGGAACCTCGAAGCGAAAATTACACGTTCCGTATTTTATGATCTTGTCGATTTGGGCGTCGAGCGCGAACGTGATGACATTACCGTGATAGGTATATGGTCCAAGGGCACCTTTTTCGAGATCGGAGAGCTGAACAACAACAACGAATAACAAGAATACGGTCATGGATTTACACAACATCATCGAGAAAATCAGCGGCCACGTTCCGGACGCGAATACCGGACGCGGGGACCACGATCTCAATCCCGACATGGGAGTCGCCACCAAACTGACGCCGTCCGCCGTCCTCGTACCATTGGTCTTACGCGACGACGGAATAACCGTCCTATTCACGCAACGCACGGCGCACCTCGAACACCATCCCGGCCAGGTGAGCTTTCCGGGCGGCCACGTCGATCCGGGCGACCGCACACCCGACGAGACGGCGCTACGCGAAACCGAGGAGGAAGTCGGACTCGATCGCCGTCACATCGAGATCATCGGCCATCTCGATGTGTATCGGACACGCACCGGATTCTCCGTAACCCCGGTCGTCGGTCTGGTGACACCGCCGTTCAAGATCGATCCCGACACACACGAGGTCGAGGAAGTGTTCGAGGTCCCGCTGCCGTTTCTCCTGAACGCCAGCAATCACGAACGCCACACCCGAGAAATCCGCGGCGTCGAGCGTGAGTTCTATGCAATGCCCTACAACGGTCACCATATTTGGGGTGCAACGGCCGGCATGTTGATAAATTTGTACGACATTCTAACGGGGAACTGACGCGAAGATGGCGCGCATCATCATTCAATATCTGCTGCCCCTCATCCTGCCAACGCTCGTTTACCTCGGCTGGATGTGGGTGGTCCGTCACCGTTCCAAAGCGCGCGGCGACGAAATTCCCGAGATTCGCAGTGCCGCACTCTTTTGGTCCTTGACCGCCGGCGTTGCGCTGATGCTCATCGTGCTCGTTTTCTTCGCCGCGACCGGTGGTGCGCCTCCCGGGGAGGGGACTTATCAGTCGCCGCGGCTGGAAGACGGCAAGATCGTGCCGCCGAAGTTCGAATAAATCGCCGGGAGGCCGGTCGTGCCCCTGATCCCCGAAGCGTCTCATCCAACGGGAAAACTGCCCCCCGATGCGTGGCTGAGCGAACCGGACACGCTGGCTGTCGTTGGCGCTCTCACCGCCAAGGGCTCGGACGTGCGATTCGTCGGCGGCTGTGTGCGCGATTCGCTGGCTCGGCGCGACGTCGGCGATATCGACATCGCAACCCCGGACCGGCCGGACATGGTCATCGAACTGTTGACCGCATCCGCCATCCGCGCGGTTCCAACCGGCATCGATCATGGAACCGTTACCGCCGTCACTGACGGCCGCACCTTCGAGATCACGACGTTGCGCCGCGATGTGGAGACCGACGGGCGCCATGCGAAGATTTCCTTCACCGACGATTGGGTCGCGGACGCCAAGCGCCGGGACTTCACCATCAATGCCATGTCGGCAACCCCGGACGGCGACGTTTACGACCCCTTCGACGGCATCGGCGATCTGGCGCACGGACGGATCCGTTTCATTGGGCTGGCCCGAGAGCGGGTCGAGGAGGATTACTTGCGAATCCTTCGGTTCTTCCGGTTTTACGGCAGTTTTGGACGCCCGCCCATCGACACGGACGCGCTCGCCGCCTGCCGGGCCGGCGCCGAAGGATTGAAGGACCTGTCCGGCGAACGGATCCGGGATGAACTGTTCAAGATCCTCATTGTCCCCGAACCGGCGGACATCATCATCCGCATGCGCGGCGAGGGCGTGCTCGAACAGATTCTTCCCGAGGCCGGTGAAGTCAACGCACTTCGGCTGGTCAATTGGTTGGAAACGCGTGCCACGAACTTATGCTCGATCGCCCCGGATGCGGTTCGCCATCTCGCATCCCTGCTGGAGGTGGGCGACGTGGATGTCGACGCCATGGCGTCACGTCTCAAACTGTCGAACCGGGAAAGAACGCGCCTTATCGATCTCCGCGCGCAGCGCACCGCTGTTTCTCCCGACATGGGTACGCTCGCCGAAAAAAAGATGATTCGGCGTAAAGGCGGCGACCTCTTTCGCGATCTCGTTTTGCTCGGATGGGCCCGCGAGATGGCGGCCGAACCGCGCCTGCCCAGAGACCGGAAGGAGAGTTGGTTTCGCATGCTGGAGGAGGCGGAAACCTGGCGACCGCCGGCATTCCCGTTGACCGGGAGGGACGTCAAGGCGCTTGGGATCGCCCAAGGACCGCTCATCGGAGAACTCTTGACCCGGGTCGAGGAGTGGTGGGAAAACGGGGACTATAAAGCCGGACGGCAAGCCTGTCTCGACCGGCTGCTCGCGGAAACCGAGGGGGCCGAACCATGACCGTGTTGAGGATTTGCTTCGTCGGCGACAGCCTGATACTGGGAACGAATGACGACGAGTATTTGGGCTGGCCAGGCCGAATCGCCAAACGCGAACGGGCCGCCGGACACGATATCACCGTCTATAATTTGGGTATACGGGCCGACACGTCGGAGATGATCGCCCAGCGCTGGCGAGACGAATGCGAGGCCCGACTTCCCGACATCCATCCCGGCGCCCTGGTCTTCTCTTTCGGCATCAACGATTCGGCCATCGAAAACGGCGCCCAGCGGGTCGAACACGACCGCTCACTGGAAATCGCCCGTTCCATAATCACGGAGGCCAAGGCCTGGAAGCCGACCATATGGATCGGCCCGCCGCCGGTCGACGACGAGCGTCAGCCGTTGCGGCCGGGAGGCGGCATCGAGTATTCCTTCGCCTCCGTCCGTGCCGCCCGGTTGAGCGACGCCTACGCTGACCTGGCGAAGGAATTGGATGTTCCCTACCTGGATCTATTTACGGCACTCGCCAGCGGCGGCAATTGGGATAGCGCCTTCGAGGGCGACGACGGGGTCCACCCGAAAGACACCGGTTATGCCGAGATCGCCGAAAGGGTTGCCGGTTGGGAAGGTTGGCGCAACTGGTTCGACTGAACCAAAACGAGAGCGGTTAAACATCACTCACCGAACGGGCGGCGGCCTCCCGGGCCAACTTGTCGGCCCGCTCGTTGTCCGGGTTCCCGGCGTGTCCTTTGACCCAACGCCACTCGACCTCATGGGGAGCCAGGGCCGCATCCAATTGCCGCCATAGGTCTTCGTTCTTGACCGGTTTCTTGGCCGACGTTTTCCAGCCGTTTTTCTTCCAGCCATGGATCCAGCGCGTGATGCCGTCCTTGACGTAGGTGCTGTCGGTATGGACAGCCACCCTGGCCGGGCGCGTCACGGCTTCCAAGGCACGGATCGCCGCCGTCAGTTCCATTCGGTTGTTGGTCGTATCGGCCTCGGACTCGGATAGTTCCCGCTCATGGTCCCGCCAACGCATCAGCGCTCCCCAACCGCCCGGACCCGGGTTTCCGGAGCAAGCGCCGTCCGTATAGATGTGAATTTCGTCGTCCTTACTGGTCATGGCCTGCACGCATATTCCTGCTATAACCCATAGGCTTCCGGACCGTTCACCGACCGGTGGAACTGCAACTTCTCCAGATACTCGAGTGGGTCCTTAGGGGTCACGAAGGCATTCTCCGGCGTATTCAACCAATCGAAAAGGCGCGTCAATAGGAACCGCAATGCACTGCCGCGGGCCAGCACCGGAAGGCTTGCCATTTCTTTCGCCGGGATTTCGCGGACCTGTCGGTATCCGTCGAGAAGACGATTGGCCTTGGTGATGTTGAAGCTCCGGTCCGCCTCGAAACACCAGGCATTGAGGCATACGGCGAGATCGTAGGCGAACATGTCCGTGCAGGCGAAGTAGAAGTCGATGATGCCCGACAGACGGCCGTCGCGGAAAAAGACATTGTCGGGAAACAGGTCAGCGTGAATGACCCCTGTTTCCAGGTCGCTCGGCCATACGGCTTCCAGGGATTCGATCTCGCGGTTCAACTCGTCCAGCAATCCAGGCCGGACATCGTCGGCACGGGCCGCGCTTCTCGCCAGCAAGGGCCGCCAATCACCGATCGAGAGGTCGTTCTTGCGCACCATTTCGAAGTCGGCCCCGGCCTGGTGGAGTTCGGCCAAGGCCTGGCCGACTTGGGTGCAATGCTCAGGCAACGGTTTGCGGACCCACATGCCGGCGAGGAAGCTGACGATGGCGGCGGGCCGGCCGGAAAGTCGGCGCAACCGGTTGCCGTCGCGGGCGGCAACGGGGCGCGGTGACGGGACGCCGCGAACCGCCAGGTGGTCCATAAGATTGAGGAAGAAAGGGAGATCGTCCGGGCGAACCCGTTTTTCATAGAGCGTCAGAATGTAGGGGCCGGTCGACGCCGTCAGCAGGAAATTGGAGTTCTCGACCCCTTCGGCAATCCCCTTGCAGGACAGCACATCGCCGATATCGTATTCCGCGACGAACCGCACCAAGTCCGCGTCGTCGACTTCCGTATAGACTGCCATCAAACCGCCCCGATCTCGCGATAGCAGTTTAAGTGAGTGCGGTGCAGGAAGCAAGGACTGCTCGGCGCGGCCAATCGCGGCTTGTATCCGATTTCAACGCGGCGCAGAATCGAACCATGCTATCGCCATTCCCGCCGACCGTTCGCTGTTTCCTCGCCGGCATGTCTCTGTTGGCAGTGGCCGGGTTTGCTTCGGTTTCGATCGCGGCACCACCCGCCGCGCCCTCTATCGACGTCGCGGCCAAACCGGATGGTCTGGAACCCCCAAAAGCGGCACCGGAAAAACCGGCCAAGCGCAAATCGGGCAACGCGGTTATCCGGGTCCAGAAGGCTCTGTCGGAAATGGGCCTATACCTGGGCCCCATTGACGGTCACCTGAATGAAGAGACGGAAGCCGCCATCCGGATCTATCAGAAAAACGCCGGCATTCGCGTCGATGGCAAGGTCAGCCGCCAGCTTTGGGATCTTCTCAATAACGCGGTCCAAGTCCGGTCGCTGCTCCAACGCCTGGATGAAGCGCGCCGGTCCTCGAAAGACAAGGCGCGCCGGGCTCTGCTCGCCCATCCGGCAACGCGCGACCTGGTCAGCGAAGACAACCGTGAACGGGCAGACCCCACCCGCGACCCGTCAACCTGTTTTGCCGAGCCGACGGTGCGGTGTCTGCTCGACGAGGCGTCGGAAAGCGTGAAGGCCGTTTTTCGGCCGGAACTCAGGGATTGGGCCCTGGGGGAGGTGCTTGTCGCTCAAGCGCGCGCCGGCCTCGGCCAAGAAGCGATGTCCACGGCGGCGCGGATACGTGATCCGCGCCTGATCATGGTTGCCCTTCGCGACATTGCAGAGGCGCGGGCCGCTGCCGGGTATGCAGAGGAAGCCTTGAAGGCGGCCGCGATTATCCCGGATGAGGAAAAGCGTGCCGACGCCCTGGCCGCCATCGCGGCGATCCAGGTGAAACGCGGAGACCAAGAAGCCGCCCGCAACACCGTCACACGGTTGATCGAGGAAACGAGTGAGATGAAAGACTCGATCAAGCGCATTTCCTACCGGACCCGCGGCGCCACCATCCTGGCCGCTGCCGGCGACCGAAAAGGCGCCGAGACGGAAATTTCCGAGGCCGAGGCGGTGGCTCGGGCCCAGGAAACGGAATCCGACCGGAGCACGGCGCTCAGATACGTTGCTGCTGCCTTGGCCGACATGCAACGCCCTGGTCTCGCTTTGGGATTCCTCGACGAAATCGCCAGCTCATCGGAGAGGGTGTCCGTATTGATGTCGGCGGCGACTGCCCAGGCGCGGGCCGGCGACGCGGCTGCCGCTTTGGCAACTGCCGACACCATCGAGGTCGTGCGTTACCGCGCCGTTGTCCTCGGCCGTATCGCCATCGCACAGGCCCAACAGGGTGCTCGTGCGGCTTCCGAAGCGACCCTCGAACTGGCCTTGGCCGCTGTCGACGAGATCGACCTTCCCTATGCCCGATCCTATGCCGTCAGCCGCATCGCGCTCTCGATGGCCCGGGTCGGACTGTTGGCGTCGAAAAAGGCGGATCAAACCGATACCGCCAGAACGGCCTTCAATCGTGCCGCCTCGATCGCCGAGAGGGTCGACGATGATCGATTGCGGGCCCATACGTTGTGGACGATAGCGGCCGATCAGAGGCGCGCCGGCGACGATAATGATGCCAAGGCGACGGAATCTCTCGCGGATGCCGCGACAAGTGAAATCAAGAGTAAGCTCACCCGGGTGTGGATGTTCGCTGAAATCGCCATTGACCACGCTCGCAAGGGCGAGTCCGAAATCGGTTGGGATGCTTTTAGCCGAGGCCTTGGTGTCGGCGAAAAGATCGACAACGCCTGGGGGCGGGCCCGGGCACTGGCGAAATTGGCCCACACGCTCGTCGAACTGGTTAATCCCGGCCAAGGGCTAACCGAAGAGTAATCGCGGCAGTCGAACCCCAACACTCTCTCGATGAGAATTTTTCAATTTGTAATTGCACAACTTCTGGATGTTATGCATACTTTTTGCTGAGAGACCCTGGGAACTCCTTTCCATACTCACGCTCAGCGACGCGGCGTCTCGCCAACACCCTATCTCGTGTCGTTGCGGTCTGTGACTGTATCGATGGCCCCAGATGTCAACGGCGACTGGATTGCCGTATCGGGTTGGCACAGGACGCGAAGGATATGAAATCCCATCGAGTGCCCGAAGCGACGTTATACGGCGTGAAGACGCTTGACGATCAACATTATCGCCTCTTCGACTTGATCGAAAAGATCGCCCGATTGGCCGGTACCGATGACATGCCGGCGATCGAGAAAATATTCGATCAGGTGCTTGGCCTGATGGCTAAGCACTTTTCCGATGAAGAGCAGCTAATGATCGAGACCCGATACTCGAATGCTAGCGAACACAGCGTCCAACACCGCTCCCTGTTGGCTGAGGTCAACCGGATACGGAAAGGAATGTCGGAGAACGGCAACATTTCGAAACGGGATGCCCACGATGCCGTCGACAGGGTTATTCGCCACATGCTGCTTGTCGATGGCCCCTTCAAAACGCACCTAAAACGCATCGGTTACCGGGCACAGGCCATCAAGGCATCCAACCGGTCAGACCGTACCGATTCGAACGGCATAGCCTCTCAATACTGACCCTCCGTGTGGCCAAACGGAAACCGGCCTGATAAACCGACTCGCCTTACTCTACATTTTCAGCGAACTTAGGTCCGACACGAAGTAAGCGCGGTGCACACGGGCGCCCGCGGCCTCAAGGTCAGGAGAAGACAAGTGAGCGAAGCGGGTGCATTGGCATCGGTCCTCAAGGCCGGAAAATTTGCTGTGACGGCGGAAACCTCACCACCGGATTCCACGGACCCATCAGGAGTGTTGGACCGCGTTCGTTGTCTCCACGGTCTCGTCGATGCCGTTAACGTCACTGACGGCGCCGGAGCCCGGGCCCACATGTCGGCCCTTGCCTGTGCCGCCATAATGGCAGATGCGGGAATCGAACCCGTCCTTCAAATGACGACCCGCGATCGCAACCGATTGGCGCTGCAAGGCGATCTGATCGGCGCCGCGGCCCTCGGTGTTCCCAACATTCTCTGCCTTCACGGCGACGCCGTGGAAGCCGGAGATCAACCGGATGCAAAACCGGTTCACGACATTGACAGCCGCCAGCTGATGACGACAGCGAAGCGTATGCGGGATGAAGGCACTTTTCCCACCGGGCGTCCGATCGAACCCAAACCGTATCTGTTTATCGGTGGCGCCGACACGCCTATTGACCCGGGACCGGAATTCAAGGCGGATGGGTTGCGGGCCAAGATCGATGCCGGTGCCGATTTCTTCCAGAGCCAATTCGTCTTCGACATTCCCGCCATGCAACGGTACATGGCCCGACTTCGCGACGAGGGCATTACCGAGAAAGCCCACTACATTGTCGGCTTGGGACCGATCCTTTCGGCAAGAAGCGCGCGTTGGATGAATGAAAACTTGTTCGGCGTCCACGTTCCTGATGAGGTTATCACCCGCCTCGAAGGTGCCGCCGATCAGAGGAACGAGGGGATTGCCGTCTGTATCGAACTCCTGGAGCAGCTTCGGGAAATCAACGGCATCAGCGGCGTTCATCTGATGGGACCGAAACAGGAAGGCACCATCGCCGAAATCCTCTCCAGTTCTTCAATTCGATCCGTTTGATAACTCCACCCACCCCAACCAAGGGTTAAATAACTCCACGCACCGCTTGCATCGGTATGTGTCAGAATGGAAAATCGGCCTCGGGGGGACGACAGAGTATGACCACACCGGTCGATGGGATCGTTAGGCGGGACCAATGTCCGCGCGGCGCAATTGTGGAGTCGAGGTTCTCGGCACCGAACGCGGAAAGACTTCCGTCTGATCCCGCTTGGATCTTTCGCTACTGGGATGAAAAGCGAAACGGCCGGGTCGGTCCGGCCTGGGGTGATTTCCGGTTGATCGACCTTCCGGCCAATCTGATACCGTGGTCCGCCGTCGTCGATGTCGTGTCGGAGCCGCTTGATTTTGTCTTCCGGTTCTTCGGAACGGCGCGCACCGTGTTGCACGGCAAAGACTGCACGGGAAAGTCGGTTCGGGAGGTACGACCCATAACGGTGACGGATAAGGTCTTCAAGGAATACCAATGGGTCTTCGAGAACCGAGCCCCGTTATATGTCTTCAACGAAGGCTATTCCGAAGAAGACGGTGACTTTCGGTATGAGTTCCTGCGACTTCCGTTGAGTACAGACGGCAACACCGTCGACAAGGTCTATGCTGTTGGCTTCTGCGGCGAAGAGCCCGAAGCGGAAGTCGACTACTGGCGGGAATAAGGACGGCCGTTCGGATTGCCTGCAAGGGAGTTGTCAAAACACGATTTCCGACGATGTGATTTCCTCCATCGCCTCGATCGTCACGGGATTTTCCTTCGGCACGCCGACCATGTTCCGTGAAATCAGGTCGCCGAACACGTTTGTCTCCTCACCGAAAAAATTGGCGCTATTGAACAGGCGCGGCAGGTGCCAATAGAGACGGTAATCGAGGCCGAACAGACGCTCGATGAGCTGTGAGGAGCGGTCGCGCCGGTCGTTTTCCACGTAAAGAAACGGGCGGCAACGGCCGATCGTGGCGGCGGCCCCCGCGATGACGGCGTTTTCCATGCCCTCGACATCGACCTTGATCAAATGGCAAGCTCTAAGTTCGAGCTGATCAATCGGCTCGACGGCGACGGTTTCGCCTTCCGTATGCCGGCCCAACTCGACTCCGCCGATGTTGCCGCCGGCGCCGTACTCGATGTTGGGAACGATGATCTCACCCGCTTCCGCACCGGCCGCCGCGTGCGTGGCTTTTACGTTCGTAAGGGCGTTCAGTGCCAAGTTGGCGCACAACATTTGGTGAACGACCCGTTGCGGTTCATAAGCGAAGACGGCACCCCCGGGCGACACCTTTTGAGCCATGAAGACCGTATGGCAGCCAATATTGGCGCCGACGTCGACGGCGACCATACCGGGTTTGAGGATCTGGTCGAACAAGCGAACCTCGCCCTCCGAGAATTCGCCATAAAGATCGAGCGATCGGCCGACGTATGTATCCTTCCGATTGTATAAGAGCGTGCCGTAGCGGCAGGCCTTGACCCGAACGAACGCCTGCTCGATCAAGGGTTCCGCCGAGCCCTCTCCAGTGCCGACCGGTTCCGCCGAGGCTTTCGTTGTTTCGGTCATGGCGGTCATTCTAATGAGCTTGCGACGGCGCCGAAACACCGGCTTTCTTCCGCCGATTGACCCAACCGGCGACAATCCATTGGTCAGGAACTGGCGGTTGCGCGGGAACCGGCACCGGCGTAGGGTTCCGGCGAGCCACGACACTCCGTCTCTTCGACCAAGGGATCACCGATCATGTCTTTCATCGCCGAGCGCCTGAACGCCGTCAAACCGTCGGCCACCATCGCCGTCACCCAGAAGGCCCGCGACCTGAAGGCGGCGGGCCGAGACGTGATTTCGCTGGGCGCCGGCGAACCGGATTTCGACACCCCTGACCATATCATCGAGGCCGGCAAGAAGGCCCTCGACGACGGCATGACCCGCTACACTGCCGTCAACGGCATACCGGAATTGCTGGAGGCGGTATCGGCCAAGTTCAAACGGGACAACGGGCTCGACTACGGGCCGGATCAGATCCACGTCAGCTGCGGCGGTAAGCCGGTTATCTTCAACGCCATCATGGCGACCGTCGATCCGGGCGATGAGGTGATCATTCCGGCGCCCTACTGGGTCAGTTATCCGGATATCCCGCTGTTCTTCGGCGGCAAGCCGGTGATCGTGAATTGCCCGGCCGAGAACGGATTTCGGATGACGCCGGAGCAATTGGAGGCGGCGATCACGCCGAAGACCAAATGGGTGATCCTCAATTCGCCGTCCAATCCGACGGGTGCCGCCTACACGAAAGACGATCTCAAGGGATTGGCTGCGGTTCTCGAGCGTCATGAGCACGTGTGGATCCTGACGGATGACATATACGAACATCTCGTCTATGACGATTTTGAGTTCCACACCATCGCCCAAGTCGCCCCCGAACTGTACGGACGCACATTGACCATGAACGGCATGTCGAAGGCATACTGTATGACCGGCTGGCGGGTCGGCTTCGCCGGCGGGCCGACGGAACTGATCAAGGCCATGACCAAGGTGCAGTCACAGAACATTTCCCATACGGCGGCCGTCAGCCAGGCGGCATCGGTGGCGGCGTTGAATGGGTCGCATGATTTCATCGCCGAACACAATGCGGTGTTCAAGGAACGGCGCGACCTCGTCGTCAGCATGCTCAACCAGGCCAACGGCCTCTCCTGCCCGACACCGGAAGGCGCCTTTTACGTTTACCCAAGCTGTGCCGGTACCATCGGCAAAAAAACGCCGGACGGCGAAGTGATCGAGACCGACGAGGATTTCGTCACTTATATTCTGGAGAGCGAAGGTGTCGCCGCCGTCCAAGGTGCCGCCTTCGGCCTCAGCCCGCACTTCCGCATCAGCTACGCGACGGCGACGGAGCTTTTGGAGGATGCCTGCTCCCGCATTCAGAGGGCCTGCGCCGCTTTGAGCTGAAAGTGACGCGCCGAAATTGCGCGATCAACGCTCCTGCAATCCGGCCAGCGGCCGGTCGCCGATCTCGCGGATCAGCTTGCGGCGCATGGTATCGGCGAACTCCTCATAGCCGACGGCGCGCATGACGAAGGCTCCGCGCCCGCCGATCATGTTGTCGCGGAAGAAATAGCGGAGATCAGGAACGTCGGTCTCGATGGCGAGGCCGTTGATGACCATCCCGGCGGCGACGGCATCATCGCGGGCCCAAGCCGTCAGACCCAAATTCTCGACCCCGCCGTCACCCGAGACGTCGATGACCTGTCGCGGCGAATAGAACCCATTGTGGGCGATCTCTTTCATGCTGAACCGTACGGCATCGGCGATCCACGTGTCGCCGTCGTTCAAATACCGTGGCATCAGCAACAAACGATTCGAGAAACGCCGCAGGCTACCCTCGCTGTTCAGGTGGGTCCAATTGATGGCCCGCACCTGTTGGTGCCCGCCGGACCACTGAACTACGGCGACGGCGATGCCGCGCGGTCCGGCCCGCCGGATTGCCGCTAACACCGTCTCGTCGCGGAAAGCGCGCGCGAGGCCGTAGATCTGGAGCGCGTACTCGTCATCATCGACGCTTCCCGAAACGTCGACGGCCAGCAACAGTTCCAGATCGACCCTTGTTTCCGCCCTCCCGCTCGTCGCAACTATCAACCCGGCGACGGCGAGACCCATGGCGAAAACGACCCGCGAGATCGATCGCTTGGACACCATGGCGCATCTTAGCACAACAGCCGGCACAGGCGTTATGAAACTATCCGGCTCCGATAATCGGGCCGACACTCGCGAATCGTCTCGGCGGGGCATTTTCCTTGAATCCCGGAGCGGGGCCATTAACCTTTCGTGACACGAACCAGCAAACAAAAACCTGATGCGCCGCCGAAACGCGCGACGCAACTTCGGATCAGGGGAGGAATCCATGACCACCAAAGAGCCATCGGGTCCGCGCGTCGCGGCCCTTGTCGGGCCCTATCTCAGCGGCAAGACGTCGCTTCTGGAAAGTATCCTGTCCATCGCCGGCGCCATTGGCCGGAAGGGAACGGCCAAGGAAGCCAACATGGTCGGCGACTCGTCACCCGAGGGCAAGGCGCGCCAGATGTCGACCGAACTCAACGTAGCCTCCCTGGAATACTTGGGCGAGCGTTGGACGGTCCTCGATTGCCCCGGTTCCGTCGAACTGTCCCAGGAAGCGCAGAACGCCCTGATGGTCGTCGACACCGCCGTCGTTGTCTGTGAAGCCGATCCCGACAAGGCCCTGACGGTGGCGCCGATCCTGCGTTTTCTCGACGACCACGCCATCCCGCACATGGTTTTCGTCAACAAGATGGACGTTCCCGGCCACGGTGTCCGGGCCACCCTGGAAGCCCTGCAGAACGTATCGCAGCATCCGCTGGTCCTGCGCGAAGTCCCCATGCGCGACGGCGATACGATCACCGGTCACATCGACCTGGTCAGCGAGCGCGCCTTCGAGTGGAAGGAGAGCGGTACCTCGAAACTGATCGAGATCCCCGACGATGCCAAGGACCGGGAAGCGGAAGCCCGTACCGAGCTTTTGGAGTCGCTGGCCGATTTCGACGATGGCTTGCTGGAGAGCCTGCTCGAGGACGTCATCCCGTCGACCGAGGAAATTTACGCCAATCTCTCGAAGGATCTCGCCGAGAGCCTGATCGTCCCGGTGTTTTTCGGCTCGGCCGAACACGACAACGGTGTCCGTCGTTTGATGAAGGCATTGCGCCACGAGGTGCCGGAAGCATCGGCCGCCGCGGCCCGCCTCGGCCTCGACGGCGACGGCGCCGCCGCCCAGGTCTTCAAGACCCTACACGCCGGGCACGTCGGCAAACTGTCCATCGCCCGCGTCTTCGCCGGCCAGATCAAGGACGGTACCAACCTGAACGGCTCGCGTGTTTCCGGCCTGCACCACATCATCGGCCAGAAACACGAGAAGATCGACACGATCGGTGCCGGAGATATCGCCGCTTTCGGCCGCTTGGAGGATATCACAACTGGCGACACCCTGTCCGAGGCCGGCGGCAAGTCCATCGACTGGCCAAATCCCTTGAAACCGCTGTTCGCCCATTCCATTCATGCCGAACACCGCGGTGACGACGTCAAACTGTCGGGGGCGCTGACCAAGCTCGCCGAAGAGGATCCGTCGCTGACCTGGGGCCATGATTCGGATACCGGCGAGTTGCTGCTATGGGGCCAGGGTGAGATTCACCTGTTGATCGCACTCGACAAGCTGAAGAACCGGTTCAATTTGGGGGTCACTTCGAACCGCCCGCAGGTGCCCTACAAGGAGACCATCCGCAAACCGGTTTCCCAACACGCCCGGCACAAGAAGCAATCGGGCGGCCACGGCGAATTCGGTGACGTTCACGTCGATATCAAACCGTTGCCGCGCGGCTCCGGTTTCGAGTTCAACGACACCATCACCGGCGGCGTCGTGCCCAAACAGTACATCCCGGCCGTAGAGAACGGCGTCAAGGAATACATGTCCCGCGGCCCCTTGGGCTTTCCGGTCGTCGACATCTCGGTGACCCTGACGGACGGTCAGTTCCACGCCGTCGACAGTTCCGATATGGCGTTCAAAAAAGCCGCTGGCTTGGCCATGCGTGAAGGCATGCCCAATTGCAGTCCGGTGCTGCTGGAACCCATTTTCATGGTCAATATCGCGCTGCCCAGCGATTTCACCTCGGGCATTCAGCGTCTGGTCAGCGGCCGGCGGGGACAGATCCTCGGCTTCGACGCCAAACCGGGCTGGGAAGGCTGGGACGAGGTGTCCGTGCAGCTGCCGCAATCGGAGATGCACGACCTCATCATCGAACTGCGTTCGATGACTCTCGGTGTCGGCACCTTCGCCTGGGAGTTCGACCACCTGCAAGAATTCTCCGGCAAGGAGGCCGAAAAGGTCGTCGCCGACCGGGCCGAGGCCAATTGATAAGTCGTGACGGCGGGAGGCGGTGTCGCCTCCCGTATCTCAAAAGTACGCCGACAAGCGGCCGTTTTCGGTTTTCGATTCGAACACCGTCAGCGGCCGGTCTCCCTTTTCGATGCAGTCGCCGGACGCGAGGTCGAACGCCCACTGGTGTTTCGGGCAGGTCAACTTTTCGCCCTCGATGGCCAGTTCCGGAATATTCGTCACCTGGTGTGGGCACAGGCTGTCGTAGACCTGAATCCCTTCGTCCTGGCGGAACACGAACAGGCTGCGGTGATCGACGTCGATCCGCTTCGCTTCGCCCATGGGGAAATCGTCGACGGCTCCGAGGTCGCGCCAATCGGGTTCGGCATCGAGTACCTCGGCGTGGAAATCGGGGATGTTCATGTCGAGGATGATGTCGACGGCCCAGACGATCTTGGCGAGGCCCAACGTCGGGAAGGCCATCAACAGGGCGTCGATGATCTCGTTCGGTGTGCACCCGTCGCGAAGGGCACGGGCCAGGTACTGTCTGAGTCCACGTTCCGTTTGAACATCGACCTTGGTGATGACCGATATGAGGTCACGGGTTTTGACATCAAGGTGGTTGCCCGCCTCCTTGAGGAATTTGAAGTAACTCCCCATGGCTTCCGGCCGTGCCTTGACGAGGTAGTTCAGTGCATCACTCATTGAGTTTTTTCCTTTTGTCGTTTCGTCTTCCGTGCCGCGCTCCCCGCCACCGGAACTCCGGGAATATCTAAGAGAACGCCCGGGGAAATCAACGAATTTCGGACGATCGGCGCGGCCCGAAACCGTTTCCCAACATTACGGGGTGGGCACCATGGCCGCCGTAATCGACCGTCGTTTCGGCCAGATCAAAAGCCAGACCGCGAGGGCCAGCAGGGCCGCCCCGCCGATCGGCCATCGCAACCCGATCGTTTCGGCCAGACCACCGAGGGCCAATGCGCCTAAAGCCGGTCCGCCGACGAAGATGACCCCGTAAAGGCTGAGCACACGGCCTCGGAGATCACCATCGACCAAAAACTGGAGCGTCGATTGGGTGCCGACGCCGGTCATCACCAACCCGAAGCCAGATACGACCGTGCAGGCAAGGGCGGCGATGAACGATTGGGTCGAGACCATGCCGAGGACGCCGGCAAGCGTGATCAAGGAACCGAGCAGGGCCAGCTTCGGCAGGTCTTCACGGCCGCCGCGTTGCGCCATCCAGAGACCGCCGCCGATGGCGCCGACGCCGAAGCCGGCCGTCAAGGCGGTGAACCCGTCGACTCCGCGACCGAAGACGTCATCGGCCACGCCCGGCAAGAGCTCGGAAATGGGCCTGAGGCAAAAGGCGGAAACGATGAGCATGGTCAGCACCGGCCGCGCCGCCGGATGGTTGTAAACGAACACGACCCCCTCTGAGATATCGCCGAGGATCGACCGCGGCTGGCGCGGTTGGGCGCGGCGTTGATCAGGGTTGAGTTTGAGGGACGCGAGAGCGGCATGAGGGCCAGGTAGGTTGCCGCGTTGACGGCAAACGCCACGTGGACGCCCCAGAGGTCGATGACAACACCGGCGGCGAGTGGCCCGACGAACCGTGCCGTATTGAAAATCATGGAATTGATGGCGATAGCCGTCGTCAGGTTTTGCGTCGGTACGATGCTCGGCGGCAGGGCGAGTCGCGAGGCCTGCCCGAGCGCGATGACGGCCCCCGTGCACAGGTTGAGGAATACGACCGCCTCGACCGTGACCGAACCGGTTGCCGTCAGGGCGAACAGCATCAAGGCGAAGACCATGGCCAGGGTCTGCGCCGTGATCATGATGCGGATACGGTCGAAGCGGTCGGCCAAGGCGCCACCGATCGGGCCGAGGATAACGGACGGAAAAAGGGTGGCCAGCGCCAGGATGCCGAGCCAGGCCGGGGAATGGGTCAGTTCCCAGGTTAGCCAGCCGGCGGCGATCTTCTGCATCCAGGTGCCGACCAGCGACACACTGTTTCCCGATATATAGCGTCTGTAGTTCGGTTGGCGCAGTGTCTGCCGGATGCCGCTCAGGCCCGCGGTGCTCATGAAGACCGTTCCTCGATAGACCCCGAAGCCGACCACCTCGGAATGGACAAGTGTTCAAAAAAGGTGCGACCGGCACCGCGACCTGTCAACCGGCCTCAATCCTATCCGCCAAAAACCAACTCCTCGCGCTCATAGAGCCGGGCTACGATGTAGACGATGGCAGCGGCGCAAAGGGTCGTCGACAAGACCGAGATCCCGAGATGCATCAAGTCGAGGGCCTCGCCCCGCATCACCTCGCCCAGCAATAGGGTCTGCGAGAAAGCGGGTATGGCCATCATCCAGACGTGCGCCTTCACCGGCGCGAACACCAGGACCATGCCCGGCAAGGCCGGCACCAATGGCAGAAGCCCGAGGTAGGTCTGCGCTTCCTTGAAACTGCGCGTCATCGTGGCGATCAGGAACTGGACGGCGACGGCGACCAGCATCAGCGGAAAGGAGACCAAAAAGGTGATGATCAGTTCCGGCGCGCCGAGGCTGTAGGTGAAGGTGGAATCGGGCCCGCCCGCGGCCTTGAAGGCGTAGGCCAGGGCCAGCAGCTGGGCGAGAACGGCGATGGTCGTATAGAAGAGCGCGGCGAAGAACTTGCCGCTCATCAGCACCCACCGTTCCACCGGGTTGATCAACAGGGGCTCGAGCGAACCGCGCTCGCGCTCGCCCGACGTGGTGTCGATGGAGAGGTAGACGCCCCCCATGAAGAGATTGAAGATGAACAGCGGCGGCACCATGAACAGGAAGATATCGGCGATATGCGCACCCGTCGTTACGTTGACGCTTTCGATCATCAGGGGCTGCAGGCTGCGGTGGTCGATGCCGCGCGCGCTGATGCGTTCGCCCCAGATCGCCTGGTTGAAATCGCTGAGGATGGTCGCCACCCGGTTCATCTGAACGAGGCCCGACAGCCTGGACGAATTGACGACGACGGAAATGGGTGCCGGTTTCTCGTTGTCGAAGGCGCCCCGGAATTCCTCCGGCACCACGACGATGGCCTCGGCGATGCCGCGCCGGACGGCGGCATGGGGTTCGCCCGGTGAAGGCACCACGGTGACACGGCGCTCCTTGAGCCAGGACACCAGTTCCGGCGCATGCTCGGCGCCGGCCACCGGCAACACCATGCCCTGCGTCGGCGCGTCGACGGCGACCCGGCTGACCACCGCGATCATGGTGCCGAGCAGGATCGGCCCCAGCAGCGGATAGATGAAGGCGACCAGGAGCGAGCGTTTGTCGCGTGCGTTGTCGAGCACTTCCTTGGAGAACACGATCCACATGCGCCGCCACATGTCACCAGCCCTCCCGCGTCCCGGTGAGGTCGAGGAAACTCTCCTCGATATTGTCGCGGCCCGTTTGGGTGAGCAGGTCGTCGACGGTCCCGTCGGCGACGGCTTCACCATCGGCGATGACGACGATCCGATCGCAGATGTCGATGACCTCCTGCATGATGTGGCTGCAGAAAAGCACGCAGCGCCCCTCCGCCTTGAGCTCGGCGATCATCTTGTGAACGGCGCGCGAGGAACCGATGTCGAGTCCGTTGGTCGGCTCGTCGAGCAACAGGTTGTGGGGCCGGTGGACCATGGCGCGGGCCAACGTCACCTTGCGGGTCTGGCCCTTCGAGAACCCCTTGGCGCGGCGGTCGGCGAATTCACCCATCCCTAAGACATGGATCAAATCGTCGATCCGTGCCTCCAGGCCCTTGCCGTTAAGGCCGTGCAGGCGCCCGTAATAGCGGATGTGCTTGCGGGCCGTCAGGCGCGGATAGAGCCCGCGGCTGTCGGGCAGGACGCCGATCCGTTTCTGCACATCGCGGCGGCGCTCCACCGTGTCCATGCCATCGACCCGGACCCGTCCGCTATCGGGCTTGAGCACCGTGTAGATGATGCGCAGGGCCGTCGTCTTGCCGGCCCCATTGGGCCCGATGAGCCCGGTGACCTCGCCGTCGCGGGCCGAAAACCGGATGCCGCGCAAGGCCCTGACGGTGCGGAAGGACTTCTCGACGTCCTCGACTTCGATCATGCGTGTGGGTCCACTGGTCCGTTACCGGCGTCACCCGGCCATGTTTCAGTCTAACAATGCCTAGGGGATTGGCCAAAAAAAACCCCCGGCGAAAGCCGGGGGCGAGTTTTAAACAGGGAGGCTTCACGTCTGGGAGACGCAAGGAGTCGCCATGTGGGCGATCCTTTTTCCGGGCATGGGCCCGGAGGGAGGAAAACGATGTTGCGATGCAACATCCAATGAAAGATATATACAAAACCCCCGTTATTGGCACCATTCTAATTTTTGCACTGCACCCATGCAAAAAACGCATGGCTTGTAATTGAATTGTCACGGTTTACGCAGAGCTCGAAGATCGAGCCGGCAACGGTCACCGATGATCGGCGGCGATCTCGTCGATCAGGAAATCGCGCAAGGCGCAAATGCGCTGTGAATTGCGGAGTTCCTCGGGGTAGACGATCAGGTTGTGGTTATCCAGGTCTTCCGGTTTTTCCGGTGTTCCCCGTTCTTCCAGATACTCGGGCGCCGCATAGACATGATAGTGCATGGTCATCAACTGGCGCTGGATGAGGTCGGGCTGGCTCGGCGGCGCCAGGCGGATGGCGACGTCGGCTTCGCGCATGGAAAGGTCGAGCTCCGAATCAGCAAGGACCACCGAGACCTCGATATCCGGATAGAGGTTGACGAACTTCTTGATCCTGGAGGTCAGCCAGATAGACCCGAACGCGACGGTCGTGTTGATCTTTAGTGGTCCCTGCGGGCGTTCCTTGCTGTCGATGATGCGGACTTCCGCCATGGCCAGTTTGGCGAAGACGTCGTGCGCCGTCCGGTAAAGGATCTCGCCCTGTTCGGTCAGCTTGAGGCCGCGTGCGTGGCGATGGAATAACGGCACCTGAAGACTGTCCTCGAGGCCGCTGACCTGACGGCTGACCGCCGACTGGCTGAGGTTCAGGTCTTCACCCGCATGGGTGAAGCTGCCGGCCTCTGCCACGGCATGAAACACCCTGAGTTTATCCCAATCCATGCCTTCCCCCTTTTACCGCCGGCCCTCTGCCCCGACGGTTCTGACCGGGTCTATTCCGCCGCTTCCGCCGCCGCCTCCTGGGACGCCAGGAAGTGTTCGGCTTCAAGCGCGCTCATGCACCCGGTCCCGGCCGCCGTCACCGCCTGGCGGTAGGTCTTGTCCTGGACGTCGCCGGCAGCGAACACGCCGGGGATATTGGTTGCCGTCGAGTCGGGCGCCGTCAGGATATAACCCTCATCGTCCATATCGACCTGCCCCCTGAAAAGCCCGGTGTTGGGGTCATGGCCAATGGCGACGAAGACACCGTCGACGGCGATATCCGACGCCTCACCGCTTTTCACGTTCTTGATGCGAATCCCGGTGACCCCCGGCGGCGTACCGCCGCCGAGCACCTCGTCGAGAACCGAGTCCCATACGATCTCGATTTTCTCGTTCTTAAAGAGCCTGTCCTGCAGGATCTTCTCGGCGCGCAATTCATCGCGGCGGTGAATGACCGTCACCTTGGAAGCGAAATTGGTCAGGAACAAGGCTTCCTCGACCGCCGAATTGCCGCCGCCGATCACGGCTACCGGTTTTTCCCGATAGAAGAAACCGTCGCAGGTGGCGCAGGCGGAAACCCCGAACCCCATGTATTGCTTTTCGCTGTCGAGCCCCAGCCAGCGGGCACTGGCGCCGGTGCAGATGATCAGGGAATCACCGGTGTAGATCGTGCCGCTGTCCCCTTTCGCCGAAAATGGCCGGTTCGCGAGGTCGACCTCGACGATGGTGTCCTCGAACATCTCGGTGCCGACGTTCTTCGCCTGCTCGTACATCTGCTCCATCAGCCACGGCCCCTGCACCGGATCGGCAAAACCCGGGTAGTTCTCGACATCCGTCGTGATCGTCAATTGTCCCCCCGGCTGCAGGCCCCGGACCAGGACCGGCTTCAAGTTGGCGCGGGCGGCGTAGATGGCGGCCGTATAGCCGGCGGCACCGGAACCGATAATCAGGACCTTGCTGTGGCGGATTTCAGACATCGCTGCGGACTCTCATTTGGCTTGGTTTCGCTCGGTCGCGGCGGGCCGTCGATCGATCGACGGCGGCGGATCGCGATCGTCGACAAAAATAGGTTGGCCGGCAGATTCCCGCAAGCAGCAGGTGAGGGGAAGGCGGCATGACCGTGGTCGCTTCTTCCCTTGGCACGCGGTTCCTTGTAATATAATTGCGCAATTTTGTTTCGCAAATATTCGAGGGGCGCGGACGGACCCATGCAGAAAGTGAAACTTGACCGGATCGACCGCCGAATTCTCCGCGATCTTCAGGACGACGGTCGCATCACCAACGTCGACCTGTCGAAACGGGCCGGGATATCGGCCCCGCCCTGCCTGCGCCGTGTCCGGGCCCTGGAAACGGCCGGCTACATCCGCGGCTACCACGCCGACCTCGACGGGACATTGCTGGAGTTTAAGGAAACGTTCTTCGCCCTCGTCGGCCTCGACAGTCAGGCGCAAACGACGCTACAGGCCTTCGAAAACCTGATGAACGACTGGCGGGAGGTGCGTGAATGCCACATGATTCGCGGCGGCGGCGATTTCCTCCTGAAGGTCGTGGCCCGCGATAAGGACCACCGCGACGAATTGACCATGCGCATAACAGCTGCCCCGCACGTCTCGACGGTCACCACCTTCGAGACGATCCGCACGGCAAAGGATCGCCCGGGCATCCCGATCGACGTCAACATCCCCGAGGCCGAGGATTGATCGGCGAGTCGATGCCTTCCGGCCTATAATTTCGGATTTCCCGCTATTCGAAGCGGACGTCGCAGATTTCGTAGGCTTTCGAACCGCGCGGCGTGGTCACGTCGACGGAATCGCCGATCGTCTTTCCGATGAGGGCCCTGGCCAGCGGTGAGGTGACCGAAAGCCGGCCGCTGTCGATGTCGGCTTCGTGGGCGCCGACGATGCGATAGGTGATCTCTTCGTCCGTGTCTTCGTCGGCGACCATGACCGTGGCACCGAAGCGAACCGTGTCGCCGGACAATTTCGAGGTATCGATAACGTCGGCGCGGCTGATGATGTCTTCCAATTCCGCCAAACGGCCTTCGATAAAGCTCTGACGCTCACGGGCCGCGTGATATTCGGCGTTTTCCGACAAATCGCCGTGCTCGCGGGCCGCCGCGATCGCCTTGATCACGGCCGGGCGCTCGTCATTCTTCAACCGCCGGAGTTCGTCTTCCAGCGCCGTCAAACCTTCCTTGGTCATGGGGACCTTTTCCATGGTCCTACCTCTTCAACGCGACAACAAAAAAACGGCGCGACCCCGATTTCCAGGGTCACGCGGGCCATCAACACCCGTGACTGAAAACCCTACTCTCAGTATTCGCTTTCAAAATACGCCTGCAACGGCGCCACTTCAAGCTTTCCGGCGCCGAGCGCCTCGAGGGCGTCGATGGCGGCGGACGCACCGGTCATGGTCGTATAGTGCGGTACGTTGTTGGTCAGGGCCGAACGGCGGATCGAATAGGAATCGGCGATCGCCTGGGCGCCTTCGGTGGTGTTGATCACCAGTTGCACCTCGCCGTTGACGATGGCGTCTTCGCAATGAGGACGCCCTTCGAGGACCTTGTTGATGCGCTCCACCTCGAGCCCCTGTGACTCGAGATAACGCTGGGTACCGCCGGTGGCGATCAGCCTGAACCCGAGCCCACTCAAACGCCCGGCCAGCTTGACGGCACCATCTTTGTCGCGGTCTTTCACCGAGATGAAGGCCGTTCCCTCCTGCGGAAGGTGATTGCCGGCACCCAACTGCGATTTGGCGAAGGCCCGTTTGAAATCCTCGTCGAGGCCCATCACCTCGCCCGTCGACTTCATTTCCGGCCCGAGGAGCGTATCGACGTCGGGGAAACGCGAGAACGGAAACACCGCCTCCTTGACCGCCATGTGGCCGCGCTTGGCACGACTCTTCAGGTCGAAATCAATGAGTTTTTCACCGGCCATCAGGCGGGCCGCGATCTTGGCGACCGGAATGCCGGTGGCCTTGGCGACGAAAGGCACGGTGCGGCTGGCCCGTGGATTGACCTCGAGGATGTAGATGTCGCCGTCCTTGACAGCGAACTGTACGTTCATCAGGCCGACGACGCCGAGCGCCTTGGCGAGCGCCACCGCCTGGCGCTCCAGTTCGGCGACCGTATCCTGACTCAACGAATAGGGCGGCAGCGAGCAAGCCGAATCACCCGAGTGGATGCCAGCCTCCTCGATATGCTGCATGACCCCGGCGACATGAACGTCATCGCCGTCGGCGAGCGCATCGACATCGACCTCGATGGCATCCTCCAGATAGCTGTCGAGCAGCACCGGGCTTTCACCCGAAACATGAACGGCTTCCGTCATGTAGCGCTTCAGTGCCTCGACGTCGTGGACGATCTCCATGGCGCGCCCGCCAAGCACATAAGACGGTCGGATGACCAGCGGGTAGCCAACCGTTTCGGCAACGCGCACCGCCTCTTCCTCGGAGCGCGCCAGTCCGTTGGCCGGCTGGCGCAGGTCCAGGTCCTTGAGAAGCTCTTGGAACCGTTCGCGGTCCTCGGCGAGGTCGATGGCGTCGGGGCTGGTTCCAAGGATGGGGATGCCGGCCGCCTCGAGGGCGTGGCTCAGTTTCAGGGGCGTCTGCCCACCGAGTTGCACGATGCAGCCGAGGAAGTCGCCCTTCGACTGTTCGACGCGGACCAGCTCGATGACGTCCTCGGCGGTCAGCGGCTCAAAGAACAGCCGGTCCGATGTATCGTAGTCGGTCGACACCGTTTCCGGGTTGCAGTTGACCATGATCGCTTCATAGCCTGCTTCCTTGAGGGCATAGGCAGCATGGACGCAACAGTAATCGAACTCGATGCCCTGGCCGATGCGGTTGGGCCCGCCGCCCAGGATGGCGACCTTCTTACGCTCCGACGGATCGGCTTCACATTCCGGCGCCCGCGTCCCGTCGCCTTCGTAGGCCGAGTACATATAAGACGTCTGCGACGGGAATTCGGCGGCACAGGTGTCGACCCGCTTGAACACCGGGCGCACCGAATAGGCCAGCCGTTTCGCCGTCACGTCGGCTTCGCTCAACCCACTCAACTCGGCGAGGCGAGCGTCGGAAAAGCCCATCTTCTTGAGGGCCAGAAAATCAAGGTGCGCATCCGGAAGTCCGCCCGAGCGGATTTGCTCTTCGGTGCGGACGATGGCTTCGATCTGATCGAGGAACCAGGGATCGTATTTGCAGGCATGATGGATCTCGTCGAAACCGAGACCCAACCGGAAGGCTTGCGCGATATAACGGATACGCTCCGGTCTGGGCTCGGACAGCGCCGCCTTGACCACGTCGCGGTCGAGTTTGCCGCCGACGAAAGCGCCTTCGATCTCGACCTCGTTAAGACCGGTCAGGCCGGTTTCCATGGACCTGAGACCCTTCTGCAGGGATTCGGCGAAGGTCCTGCCGATGGACATGGCCTCGCCGACGGACTTCATGGAGGTCGTCAACAAGGCCGCCGTCGCCGGGAATTTCTCAAACGTGAAGCGGGGGATTTTGGTGACTACATAATCGATGGTCGGCTCGAAACTGGCCGGTGTGACGCCGGTGATGTCGTTCATCAACTCATCGAGCGTGTAGCCGACGGCGAGCTTGGCGGCGACCTTGGCGATCGGGAAACCGGTCGCCTTCGAGGCCAAGGCCGACGAGCGTGACACCCGCGGGTTCATCTCGATGATGATCAGGCGCCCGTCGTCGGGGTTGACCGCGAACTGGACGTTGGAACCGCCGGTGTCGACGCCGATCTCACGCAACACTGCGATCGAAGCGTTGCGCATGATTTGGTATTCCTTGTCGGTGAGCGTCAGGGCCGGTGCCACGGTGATGCTGTCGCCGGTGTGCACGCCCATCGGATCAACGTTTTCGATGGAGCAGATGATGATGCAGTTGTCGGCCCGGTCGCGGACCACCTCCATCTCATATTCCTTCCAGCCGAGCACCGACTCCTCGACCAGGACCTGGTGAACCGGCGACGCGGCAAGACCGCCCGACACGATCTTCTCGTATTCGGCCCGGTTGTAGGCGATGCCGCCGCCGATGCCGCCGAGGGTGAAGGACGGGCGGATGATCAGCGGCAAGCCGATGGCGTCGGCCGCTTCGCGGGCTTCCGTCATATCGTGAACAAGGCGGCTCTTCGGGCTCTCGAGACCGATCTTGTCCATGGCGTCGCGGAACTGCTGGCGGTCTTCGGCCTTGGCGATGACGGCGGCGTCGGCGCCGATCATTTCGACGTCGTACTTCTCCAACGTGCCGCGTTCGAAGAGCGCGATGCCGGCGTTCAACCCGGTCTGCCCGCCCATGGTCGGCAGCAACGCGTCCGGCCGCTCCTTCTCGATGATGCGTTCCAACATCTCGGCGGTGATCGGTTCCACATAGGTGGCATCGGCCATGCTCGGATCGGTCATGATCGTCGCCGGATTGGAGTTGACCAGGATGACCCGGTAGCCTTCTTCGCGCAGCGCCTTGCAGGCCTGGGCGCCGGAGTAGTCGAACTCACAAGCCTGGCCGATGACGATCGGCCCGGCGCCGATGATCATGATCGAGGAAATGTCGGTGCGTTTGGGCATGGCTAGTTCCGCTCGGTGATCAATTTCACGAACCGCTGGAAAAGATAGTGGCTGTCCTGCGGTCCCGGCGAGGCCTCGGGGTGGTACTGTACGGAGAACACCGCCTTGCCCTCGACGCGGAGCCCCTCGACCGAACCGTCAAAAAGTGACCTGTGGGTTTCGATGACGCCGCTGGGCAGGGTTTCGGCATCGACGACGAAGCCGTGGTTCTGCGACGTGATCTCGACCTTGCCGGTCTCCAGGTCCTTGACCGGTTGGTTGGCGCCGCGATGGCCCATATGCATCTTGTGGGTCTTGGCGCCCAAGGCCAGGGCCAGGATCTGGTGGCCGAGGCAGATACCGAATAGCGGCTTGCCGCTCTCCAGGACCCCCTGGACCATGGGCACCGCGTATTCACCGGTCGCCGCCGGATCACCGGGACCGTTCGACAGGAACACGCCGTCCGGTTCGTGGGACAGCACCTCGACGGCGGTCGACGTCGCCGGCACCACGGTTACCCGGCAGCCGGCGGCGGCCAGGCAGCGCAGGATGTTGTGCTTGGCGCCGAAATCGACGGCGACGACGTGAAAGCGGGGATCGCTCTGCGTCCCGTAGCCACTCCCGAGCGTCCATTCCGTTTGATCCCAGGAATAGGTCTGGCGGGAGGTCACCTCGATGGCGAGGTCCATGCCCTCGAGGCCGGGCCAGGCGGCAGCCGCTTCGCGGGCGGCCTGAATGTCAGGAACGCCGCCGGGAGCGTGGACGACGGCGCCGTTGGGTGCGCCGCCATCGCGGATGCGGCGCGTCAGGCGGCGCGTATCGACCCCGGTCACCGCCGCGAGGTTCCGTGACTTCAACCACTCGTCCAGGTGTTTGGCGGCCCGCCAATTGGACGGATCGGTGATCGATTGACGGAGCACGCAACCGCGTGCCGCCGGTGTCGTCGTCTCGTTGTCTTCGTCGTTGGTGCCGACGTTGCCGACGTGGGGGAAGGTGAAGGTGATGATCTGTCCGGCATAGGACGGATCGGTGAGTATTTCCTGGTAGCCCGTGATCGAGGTGTTGAAACAGACCTCGCCGACGCTGGTGCCGGCGGCACCGGCACCACGGCCCCAGAACACCTCTCCGTCGGCCAGCACGAGGGCGGCGTCGGCCCAGTCGGGCCTGTCGACGTAGAGGGGATTTGTTCCGTCACCTTGTCCTGGCGCAGGGAAAGACTCGCTCTCCTGGGACGCTGTCCCCGGAGGCGGAGATTGGGATTCTTCGTTCGTCATGAGCTGAGCAGCACCGGCAAATGCCTGATTGCGGATTTCTAAGCAATGACCGGGCCAAGGTCAAGACTCCGTTGCAACAAATAATCATTTAATTTCAAGATGTTAAAAACATTGAATCAGTTGCCTTCGGAGTCTTTTTTGTTTACCCTCCCGGTTTCCCGCCATCACCGAGGAGAGATTCCATGCTGCGCACGGAACTCAACGAGGCGCTTAAAACCGCGATGAAGGAAAAAGACGAGACCAGCGTTTCGACGTTGAGGCTCATTGTCGCGGCCCTGAAGGACCGCGACATAGCGGCTCGGTCCAAGGGCAATCAGGATGGAATCGGTGATGACGATATCCTTGGACTGTTGCAATCGATGGTCAAACAACGGCGCGAAAGCATCGATCTCTACGAAAAAGGCGGGCGTGTGGAGCTGGCACAGAAGGAAGCGGAGGAGATCGCCGTTATCGAACGCTTCCTGCCGGCACAAATGGCCGACGGGGAGATGGCGGCGGCCATCGCCAATGTCGTCGAAGAAACCGGCGCCGAGAGCATCAAGGACATGGGCAAGGTGATGGGTGCGTTGAAACAACGTTATACCGGGTCCATGGACTTCTCGAAGGCCAGCCAAATGGTCAAGGAAAAGCTGGCTTAAGGCCGAATCCGGCGAATCGGCCCGCCTATTTCACGAAAACGCCCTCTTTATTTACATCCGACTCGGCGGCGAATAACCGTGGATCGCTGCCGTGCCTGTGGATGGATTTGTGGAAGATGTTGAGCAACTTCAGCTTTTCGGCCTTCGACACGCTGCGTAATCTAGGCCGCCCGCGCCTCCCGATGATGACCATCGGTTCGAAACGACGGCTGGTGTAAACTCCATCCATGGCCATCCCTGCCCATTTCCTGGAAGAACTGAAATCCCGCGTCGGGCTCGCCGACGTCATCGGCAAACGCGTCAAGCTGACCCGTAAGGGCCGCGAGCACACGGGGCTGTGTCCTTTCCATAAGGAAAAGACACCGTCCTTCACCGTCAACGAGGACAAGGGATTCTACCACTGTTTCGGGTGCCAGGCCCATGGCAGCGTCTTCGATTTCGTCATGGAAACGGAAGGGCTGGAATTCCGCGATGCGGTCGAGAAGCTGGCGGCCATGGCTGGCATGTCGGTGCCGCAGGACAGCCCGGAGGCGCGGGAGCGCGAACGCCGGCGCCGCACCCTGATCGATGTAACGGAAGCGGCCGCACAGCACTTCGAGCGCATGCTGCACATGCCGGAGGGCCGCGGTGCGCTGACCTATCTCAAGGACCGGGGCCTGAGCGACGAGACGGTCCAGCGGTTCCGCCTCGGATTCGCGCCGGAGCGCGGCGACTCCCTGAAATCGGCCCTAGCCCGCGAGGGCATCTCGCCGGAACAGATGATCGCCGCCGGGCTCCTGATCAAACCGACAGAAGACCGGGGCCGCGGGCTGGAACCCTACGAACGGTTCCGCGGTCGCGTCATGTTCCCCATCGCCGACCGCCAAGGCCGCATCATCGCCTTCGGCGGCCGGGCTCTCGGCGATCGGGAACCGAAGTACCTGAATTCGCCGGAAACACCGCTCTTCCACAAGGGCCGCGAGCTTTACGGCCTCGACTTGGCCCTACCCGCTGCCCGCAAGGCCGATACGATAATCGTCACCGAAGGCTACATGGACGTCATCGCGCTGTCCCAGGCCGGGCTCACCCATGCCGTGGCCCCCCTGGGCACGGCCCTGACCGAGGACCAGATGCGGCTCCTCTGGCGGGCGGTCCGCGAACCGGTGCTCTGTTTCGACGGCGACGCCGCCGGCGCCCGCGCCGCGGCAAAGGCCGCCGTAAACGCGTTACCGATGCTCAAACCGGGTTACGGGCTGCGATTCGCTAGCCTGCCCGCCGGCGAGGATCCGGATAGTCTGGTTGCCGCGCGCGGCCGAACCGCCTTCGACGACGTTCTCGACCGCGCCCTGGCCCTCTCAGAGGTCATCTGGCGTGCCGAAACAGGAGGGCGTCTGCCGACGACTCCGGAGGCCAAGGCGGCCCTGCAAAAACGCCTCGATGATCTGACTCGGACCATCCAGGACCCCATGGTGCGCCGTCATTTCTCTTCCGCCTTTCAGGACCGTCTTTGGCCGTCGCGCCCGGACACGCGATCGGGAGATCGGCGTCCCAGATGGTCACCCAATGTCCACCTCGGCGATGACGTCGATATGGACGGCAGGACCGACATCGATACGCGCCGCGAGGAGGTCCTGATCTCGGCCCTCGTCAATCATCCGGAAATCTATGACGATGTGGCTGAACGCCTTGGTACACTTACGTTTTCGGTGCCAACGCTTGACAATCTGCGCCAGGAGGTTTTAAAGACGCTGGCCGCAAAATCAGGCCTTGATTTCGGGGCGCTGGAAAACCACCTTATTCGATGTGGTTTTTCCGACGTTTTGGCCGAGGTTACCAGCGCGAAGGTCTATGCCCACGGGTACTTCGCAAGACCCGAGGCGACGCCGGAAGAAGCGCAGGCGGGTTGGAACGAAACGTTCAACCAACTTAGGGGTAAGGATTTAGTCGCAGAGATCGAGGAGGCCGAAAGGAACTTCGCGGAAAACCCGACGGAGGAGACTTGGCATCGGCTTTCTGCGTTAAAAGAACAGCAAAACGACGCGCCCGCAGACGAACTGTCGCACTGACGAAGGGCCGGACCGTTGTGCAGGAACCTCGCATTGAAGAGGCACAGCGGACGAGCCGGGTATCGACGACGGTTTCAGCGGAGCGCAGGCGAGTATAGAGCGAGGTTTGAAACTTGGCGAAAGCAGCAGCAACCGCAGCGGAAGCCCGCACAGACCAGGAAGGGACCGGCGACAGCCCACTCCTCGACACGATGGGAGCGGCCGTCAAGAAAATGGTCGCGAAAGGCAAGGAAAAGGGCTTCGTCACCTATGACGACCTGAACACGGCCCTGCCGCCGGACCAGGTTTCCTCGGAACAGATCGAAGACACCATGTCCATGCTCTCGGAGATGGGCATCAACGTCGTCGAGAGCGAGGAGGCCGAGGAAGCGGCCGCAGAAACGAGCGAAGAGGCGGAAACGCCGCAGGCCTCCGGAAACGTCGACGAGCAGGAACTGGGCCGCACAGACGACCCTGTCCGCATGTATCTGCGCGAGATGGGTTCCGTCGAATTACTGTCCCGCGAAGGCGAGATCGCCATCGCCAAGAGGATTGAGGCCGGCCGTGAGATGATGATCGGCGGCATCTGCGAAAGCCCGCTGACCATCCGCGCCATCGTCCAATGGCACGATGCGTTGGTCAACGGCGAGATCCTTTTGCGCGACATCATCGACCTCGAAGCGACCCATGGCGGCGGCCCCGGTAGCCAGCAGGCTGAAGGTGCCGCAGGCGAAGGCCTGGGCGAGGGCGGCGAAGCCGAAGATGGTACCGCCGCACCGGCGGAGCCGGCTGACAAGAAACCCGAAGAAGCACCGAAAGCCCAGCCGGCGGCTGAGGGCGGCGAAGAAGGCGAAGGTAGCGAGGACAGCGACGAGGATGCCGACGACGAGGAAAACAATCTGTCGCTATCGGCCATGGAGGCCAAGCTCACCCCCGAGGTGATCGAGAATTTCGAGAAGATCACCAAGACCTACAAGAAACTCCATAAGTTGCAGGTGACCCGACTCGAGGCCTTGCAGAAAGGCGCCGAGATCACGCCGGCCCAGGAGAAGCGCTACAACAAGCTGCGCCACGAACTGGTCGAGCTGATGGAGGACGTGCACCTCAACAACCTGCGCATCGAACAATTGGTCGAGCAGCTCTATGAGTTAAACCGTCTGCTCATCGGCTTCGAAGGCAAGCTCTTGCGGCTCGCCACCAACAGCCGCATCAAGCGCGAGGACTTCCTGGAGCGCTACCGGGGCCATGAGCTCGATCCCGGCTGGCTGAGACGGGTGTCGCGTTTGACCGGCAAAGGTTGGGACCGGTTCACCAAGAAACACCGCGAAGACATCAAGGCAATCCGCGCCTCGATCGCCGAAATCTCGCACGAGGCCGGCCTGCCGGTGACCGAGTTCCGGCGTATCGTCTCGACCGTTCAGAAAGGCGAGCGCGAGGCGACCAAGGCGAAGAAGGAAATGATCGAGGCCAACCTCCGTCTCGTCATCTCGATCGCCAAGAAATACACCAACCGGGGCCTGCAGTTCCTGGACCTGATCCAGGAAGGCAACATCGGCCTGATGAAGGCGGTCGACAAGTTCGAGTACAGGCGCGGCTACAAGTTCTCGACCTACGCCACCTGGTGGATCCGCCAAGCGATCACGCGCTCCATCGCCGACCAGGCCCGGACCATCCGTATCCCGGTGCATATGATCGAGACCATCAACAAGCTGGTCCGCACCTCGCGCCAGATGCTGCACGAGATCGGCCGCGAGCCGACGCCGGAGGAACTGGCCGGCAAGCTCTCCATGCCGCTGGAGAAGGTGCGCAAGGTCCTCAAGATCGCCAAGGAGCCGATCTCCCTCGAAACGCCCATCGGCGACGAGGAGGACAGCCACCTGGGCGACTTCATCGAGGACAAGAACGCGGTGCAGCCGCTGGACGCGGCGATCCACGCCAACCTCCGCGAGACCACGACCCGCGTGCTGGCCTCATTGACGGCCCGCGAGGAACGCGTGCTGCGTATGCGCTTCGGGATCGGCATGAACACGGATCATACCTTGGAGGAGGTCGGTCAGCAGTTCTCGGTCACCCGCGAACGCATCCGCCAGATCGAGGCCAAGGCGCTGAGAAAACTCAAGCACCCGTCGCGGTCGCGCAAGCTCAGGAGCTTCCTCGATTACTAGGTGCCGAAAGGCGGATAATTTGCTATCCGTCTTATCGCCCTACCCTCCAGGGCCCGTAGCTCAATTGGTTAGAGCCGGCCGCTCATAACGGTCTGGTTGCTGGTTCGAGTCCAGCCGGGCCCACCACTCTTTCCCTCGCGAAACTCCTGCCAAAAAACGATACTGCAGAGAAAGGAACTTTATCCTATTTAATTGACTTTGATCCGTTTTTGTGTTTAGATATCTTGATCGAGTGCCCATGGGCCCCTGCTCGTAATGCGGCAGGGATAACCTGAACCGGACAACACTCCCCGAAACCCGACCGTTCAACCGCGCTTGGCCGGACGCACACCTTCGCTCCCCAGGGTGTTTGCGCGACCGGTCTTTCATTCGGCCAGCGGCGCCAGAGGAGATGTTGTCATGCTCAGCCCCTTCCGCCTGAGAGGTCCGATCGATCGCAATTCAAACATGAACCTCGAAGACGTGCGCAGGGTAAAACAAGCGCTGGTCAAAATAGGTATCATGGAAATCCCCGAATACGGCCTCACACCCTATCCGGACCAATTGATGTTCGACGGCATAGAGGATTTCCAATCCCGCCGCGGCCTGCAAGTGGACGGCGTCATGAAGCCTGATGGACCGACCTTGAGAAGAATGAACGAAACCCTGAATGCCCGCCGAAAGAAGGTTGGCCAACCTCTCAAGCCTCGTACCGTCGTTCTGGGCTTGTCCGATGAAGTGGGCGATCGGAGAAAAAATAGATCTCACGACGTCTTTTCGGCGCGCCAAGCCCTAAACTGGGCGGGGCATTTGCCGATGAACTCAAGTGGCGCTTCTAGCGACTTGGCAAATGCGATAAAGGGCTTTCAAAAAGCTTCGGGACTCAAACAGGATGGTTTTCTCCGTCCCCACGGAGAAACCGAAAAAATGCTGAATGAGGCACTCGCGGGTACGCTCGACGACATACGGCGAGGTGCCGACCTAACAGACGGAAGCCCGGCAGACCGCACAAAAGGACGCATCCAACAAGCGTTCGCGTGGACCGCAATTCCTCCGATTGTTCTAAAAATCGCCGAGTATTTCGGGATCGCGGTCTTGGCTGCATTAGCATGGTGGCAATCCATGTCCGCGGCGGAAAAGGACAGGATACGGCGCCAAGTGACTGGTGACGGCCCTTCGGACGATGGAGGCAATCGGGACGAGTGCGACCGCCTCCTTTTCGACGTGGATATACCGACCTGCAATGCGGTCGGTGAAGGAAGAGGGAAACAAGCGGCCCAACGGTGTTATGCTTCGGCCAATGAAAGATACGCTGCGTGCCTTCGCGGCGTGCCCTTGGATCGACTGCCTCCGTTGGACGTATGGAACAACTGAAAGACATCATTCTCGATTTCCGCGCTTCCGCGAAAGATAACGATGGAGGCTTGCTTCCCTTTCACCTTCAAGTGTCGGCGCCTGACTACGATGAGGGTCGCGGGTATTTCTGCGAGGTCCGCTGCCCTTATCTCCGCGAGGCGCCGTTCATGATCTTCGGTGCCGATGAACAACAGGCCTGCGAACTCGTTACCGATTTTATCGATCGGATGCTGGAGGGTCGAGCGATCCTTGTCGACGAAACCGGCAAGACCCTCGCAGTCCCAACGGTCAATTGGCGCAAATAGTCGGTCCGCGTATAAAAACGGATATTGTTCCCCGTACATTGCCATTGAGAACCGGCAGAACCGACGTCCGGATGCTCGTCGGCTCGTGGTGATTCGAGAAAGTTCTATCCAGGCGTCACCAAATCCATAGGCCCGAATGTCTCGGACTTGGCGACCGTATTGATGGCATTCGCTGAAATTAAATAGATTTCCCTGAGGGATCGGAGATTTTCCCTGATCCCGTCCTTAGGGAATTCGGCCTTCTTTGCCTGTAAACCACGACTTCATGGCGGTCAACGCCCGCCGTCGAACTGAAAACCTGCAATATTTCGCTGTATCTTCCCTGCCGATCAGGGAAATGCGCCGGAGACGGGTTCGCCTCAGACTGCCCCCACCACCATTCTCCATTTTATTGTGGTTTCTAAAGAAAATCGCCTATGAGATTTTCTCGCCGCAGTGAGCTGGTTCACTGTCACCCATTCAAATCTCCCATCGGACATAACCCTCACCAAGCTCGATTTCACGCCACATTCCCTTGAGGTCGGCGAGTAGCCCGCCTGTTGCCAGTAGGGAGACCAATACGCGGCTGTTGAACGCGCGATAGACACCATGGGGGACCGCGCCGATAACGCAATCATAGCCGGAAACACCGTCCAAATTCGGCAGCAGCTCGATTCCGTAATGACGCCTGGCTTCCCCGGCGTCGGCCATGGCGTTATGGGCGTCGACATGGTAGCCGCGCTGGCCCAGTAGGTTGATGAGGTCGACAGATTTCGAGTTCCGAATATCGGGAACGTTCTCCTTGAAGGTGATGCCGAGGACCAATATGCGAGGCGGTGTCGACGTGTCCGTCAGTTTGCCGATGTTCCGGGCGACGCCATCGGCCATGAACTTGGCCATGCCGTCGTTGATCCGCCGGCCGGCCAGGATGACCTCGGGTTCATGTCCGAACTCGCGCGCCACGTGAGCCAAATAGAAGGGATCGACGCTGATGCAATGGCCGCCGACGAGACCGGGCTCGAAATTCAGGAAGTTCCATTTGGTACGCGCCGCCGCGAGAACACTGTGGGTATTGATCCCGAGCTTATCGAAGATCATGGCCACTTCATTGATGAAGGCTATGTTGATATCGCGCTGGGCGTTCTCGATGACTTTCGCGGCTTCTGCCGTGCGGATGGTCTCAGCGACGAAAATGTTGCCATTGGTGACCTTGCCGTAGACTTGCTTCAGGAGGTCCGCGACTTCCGGAGTCTGGCCGGAAACGACCTTGGTGATCTTGTCGACCGAATGCTCACGGTCCCCCGGGTTCATTCTCTCCGGCGAGTACCCAAGGAAAAAGTCCTTTCCACAATTCAGTCCGGACTCCGCTTCCAGGATCGGCCCGCAGATATCCTCGGTGACGCCCGGGAAGACCGTACTCTCAAACACGACGACGGAACCGTTTGTCAACACCGTACCAACCAAGCGGCAGGCGGCTTCGATCGCACTGAGATCGGGTTCGTTCTCCACGTCAATGGGGGTCGGCACCGTGACGATAAAAAGGTTGGCATCCTCGATATCCCGACGATCGCTGGAGAAATGAAGCGACGTTCCGCGAAGGTCCGAGGAGAGCACTTCTCCCGTATCGTCTTTTCCGCTCCGCAGCTCCAAAATCCGGGCCTCATCGACATCGTACCCGACGACGGGAAAATGGCGTGCGAGATGCAGAGCCAGCGGTAAACCCACGTAGCCGAGCCCGACAACGGAAATTTTCACGCTTTCTTGTGAAATCTGGACCATGATTTATTCGGTGGTTTTGGGCGGGGTGCGATTATTTGATTGGCAACAGGGCAATGTCAATGTGGCGTTTCGTAACAATACGGCTGATTGATCGCCGAATGACTTGCCGGTTTCTAGCGTTTCGAGGCTTTTTTTACGGCTATTGCCGTTGCCACAAGATATTGTGGGCTGAGTGTATTTAACAATTCTGTTTCTCAAAAGATGGGACAGGACCGTTTTTTTAGCGTTGGCGCTAACCCGTGTCGACGTCACAATTGACCGCCAGCCGCCATGACGACCCTCGTACCACTGCCTCAGATTTCGAAACTGGTCTCGGCTCTAATTCCCGCTACTGGGAAAGCGTTTCCGTCCCCCGATACCTGGGCAAAAAACGGCGAAACCGCTTCGTGGTATTCACGGGGTTCCTTCGTAATTCGCTCCATTGCCGAGATGTCCTTGGATAAGGGTAAACGCGAGGGGTTGTGGCTTTGGTTTCCGGACTATTTTTGCAACAGCTCGACTGTTCCCGCAAGAGAAACTGGGTTCGAGTTGTGTTTCTATCCGGTCCAAGAAGACCTCCAGCCCGATTGGGAGCAATGCCGACAAATCGCCAAGGTTCGGCCGCCTGCATTTTTTATGCTCGTGCACTATTTCGGCCATCTCAGCGACAGCATTCCTGCGCGGGAATTCTGCGACGAATTCGGTGCCCTACTTGTCGAGGATGGCGCTCACGTCCTAGAGCCTTTTGGCGGCATTGGCATGAACTGTGACTTTTCCTTTTATTCCCCGCACAAGCTTTTGCCCGTGCCGGATGGGGCGGTGCTTCTCGCCAATACCCCCACGCCAAGGAATTTCTTGTCAGCGAGAGAAGCGAGACTTCCCCGACGATCACCTCAACCGGGGTATGGGTCGCGAAGAGGGTTGTTCAGCACATCATGTTAGACGCCTTGCAGGAACGACGATTGTTCCAACGCCGCCCAGCGTTTGACGTGGACCTGATGCCGGGCCAACCAGAGCAGGCCTGCGATATGAGTGTGCTGTCGAGACGCCTACTGAAGAACGTGGGAGCGGAAATCACGAACGCTGCCGATAAGAGACAGGCCAACGCACTCGCATGGCGAACGGCTTTCGAAGGAGAGAAAACGCCCCTTCGGCCTTTTTTCGAGACTCGCGAAGAAGAAAGCCCCGCCCCTTATCGGTTCCTGTTAAGAGCGCCGGACGCGGGATCGGCGAACACCTGGTACGAACGACTGTGGCGAGCTGGCATTCCGGTCGAGACCTGGCCGGATCTCCCGCCGGAACTGGCGGTGGACGAGAGCCTTCACGAAACGGCGCTGAGATTGAGAAAGACCCTGTTGTTCCTGCCCACCCACCAGTCTTTCGGGGCCGAGCGTTTCGTGCGCCGGGTGAAAGATCTGTGACGCTTCAGGCGGGCAGTTCGGTCGTTCCCATCAAGTAGTGGTCGATGGACCGGGCGCACTGGCGGCCCTCGCGGATGGCCCAGACGACCAGCGATTGACCCCGGCGCATGTCGCCGGCGACGAACACCCGCTCGATGGAGGACTTGTAGTCGGTCTCATTGGCATTAACGTTGCCGCGCCCGTCCAGTTCCACACCCAGTTGCTCGAGCAGTCCCTCTGCCACCGGATGGACGAAGCCCATGGCCAGCAGCACCAGGTCGGCTTTCTTCTCGAACTCGCTATCCGGAATCTCGCTCATCTGCATGCGCCCGTCGTCGCCGGTGGCCCAGTCGAGGCGCACGCCCCGGAGCGTCTCGACCCTGCCGTTGCCGCCGATGAACGCCTTGGTCATCACCGACCATTCGCGCTCGCAGCCTTCTTCATGTGAGGTCGACGACCGGAGTTTCATCGGCCAGTTGGGCCAGGTCACCGCCTTGTCCTCTTTTTCCGGCGGTTTCGCCAGGAGCTCGAACTGGGTAATCGACGCCGCACCCTGGCGAGCCGACGTGCCGACACAGTCCGATCCGGTATCGCCGCCGCCGATGACGATAACGTGGCGCCCTTCAGCGGAGATGGCACGATCCGCCGGGATTTCGATCCCGGCATTGCGGTCGTTCTGCTGCGACAGGAAATCCATGGCGAAATGGACACCCTCGAGCTCACGGCCAGGGACCGGAAGATCGCGCGGGTATTCGGAACCGCCACAAAGCGCGATCGCGTCGTACTCACGCATCAGCTTGTCGGTCGGCACGTTGCCGCCGACATGGCTATTAGGCCGAAACTCGACCCCTTCCGCCTGCATCTGCGCCATGCGGCGGTCGATCAGCGATTTGCTCATCTTGAAATCGGGAATGCCGATCCTGAGCAGCCCACCGATACGTGCGCTCTTTTCGAAGACCACGACCCGATGCCCGGCCCGAGCCAACTGTTGGGCGCAGGCCAACCCGGCCGGTCCCGAACCGACCACGGCGACCTGCTTGCCGGTACGGCGTTTCGGGATTTCCGGCTTGATCCAGGATTCGCGCCAACCGTGATCGACGATGGCGCACTCGATGGTTTTAATGGTCACCGGTTCTTCCGTGATATTGAGCGTGCAGGCCGCCTCGCAGGGTGCCGGACAGATACGCCCCGTGAACTCCGGGAAATTGTTGGTGCTGTGCAGAATCTGCAGCGCTTCGCGCCATTTGTCGCGGTAGACCAAGTCGTTCCACTCGGGAATGATGTTCTTGACCGGACACCCCTTGTGGCAGAACGGGATGCCGCAATCCATGCACCGGGCCCCCTGGCTGGCGACATCGCCGGGGTTGAGGTCGATCATGAACTCGTCGTAGTGGCCAATCCGTTCATCGACCGCCGCATAGGCACGGTCGTGACGGTCGATCTCGAGAAATCCGGTCGGCTTACCCATGATCTCAGCCCCCCACCGCCAGGCTGATGCCATCGTGCTCGGTGGCTCGTGACTTGGCCTGCATTTCCTGGAGCGCGCGCAAGTATTCGACCGGCATGACCTTGACGAATTTCGGCAGGTAGTCGCTCCAGTCGTCGAGGATCGCCTTGGCCCGCGCGCTGCCCGTATAGCGATGGTGCTGTTCGATCAGGCCGCGCAGGCGCTGCGCGTCATATCGCGTCATGTCGCTCGAGATATCGACCTTGCCGATGGTCTCCAGGTCACCGGCCTGGGCTTCCTCTTCTTTCATATAGCGTTCCTCATCGGCGATCGGCTCGATGTCGACCATGCTCATATTGCATCGCTGTTCGAAGGTGCCGTCCTCGTCGAGGACATAGGCGATGCCACCCGACATGCCGGCCGCGAAGTTTCGGCCCGTCGACCCGAGCACGACGACGATACCGCCGGTCATGTATTCGCAACCGTGATCGCCGACGCCTTCGACCACGGCGGTGGCGCCTGAATTGCGCACGGCGAAACGTTCACCTGCGACGCCGCGGAAATAGCACTCTCCCGAGATGGCACCGTAAAGAACGGTGTTGCCGATGACGATGTTCTCTTCCGGCACGATCGGGCTCTCCTGGGCCGGATAAACGCAGATCCGACCGCCGGATATGCCCTTGCCGACATAATCGTTGGCGTCACCCTCCAATTCCAAGGTCACGCCGTGGGCCAGCCAGGCCCCGAAGCTCTGGCCGGCGTTACCCTTGAGCTTGATGTGGATGGTATCGTCCGGCAACCCGCTGTGCCCATGGACCTTGGCGATCTCGCCCGACAGCATGGCTCCGACCGTTCGGTTGATGTTGTGGATCTCGGTTTCGATTCTGGCCGCGCCCTTGCCGTCGATGGCGTCTCGTGCCTGGCGGATCAGCTCATGGTCCAGAGCCTTGTCGAGGCCGTGGTCCTGGTCTTCCTTCTGGTAGATGGCGACGTGGTCGGGTACGTCCGGCTGGTGCAGCAAGTTGGTCAGATCGACTCCCTGCGCCTTCCAGTGTTCGATGGCCGGCAGCATGTTCAGCGCTTGCGTCTGACCGATCATCTCGTTGATCGTGCGGAAGCCGAGTTCGGCCATAAGCTCGCGGACCTCCTCGGCGATGAAGGTGAAGAAATTGACCACGTGTTCCGGCTCCCCGGTGAACCGTTTGCGAAGCCTCTCGTCCTGCGTGGCGACGCCGACCGGGCAGGTGTTGAGGTGGCACTTGCGCATCATGATGCAGCCTTCGGCGATGAGGGCTGCCGTAGCGAAACCGAACTCGTCGGCCCCGAGGAGCGCGCCGACGACGACGTCGCGGCCGGTCCGCAATCCACCGTCCACCTGCACGGTGATCCGCCCGCGAAGCTCGTTCAGCACCAAGGTCTGCTGGGTTTCGGCGAGGCCGATCTCCCAAGGGCTGCCGGCATTGAGCACGGACGTGATCGGGCTCGCGCCGGTACCGCCGTCGTGGCCCGATATGGTGACGTGATCGGCGTGCGCCTTGCTGACCCCGGCGGCCACCGTTCCGACACCCACTTCCGAGACCAGCTTGACGGAAATCCGCGCGCCACTATTGACGTTCTTCAGGTCGTGAATGAGCTGCGCCAAGTCTTCGATCGAGTAGATGTCATGGTGCGGCGGCGGCGAGATGAGGCCGACGCCCGGCGTCGAGTGGCGGACCTTGGCGATCCGCTCGTCAACCTTATGACCCGGGAGCTGGCCGCCCTCGCCGGGTTTCGCACCCTGCGCCATCTTGATCTGGATGTCGTCGGCATTGACCAGGTATTCGGTGGTCACGCCAAAACGGCCTGACGCCACCTGTTTGATCGACGAGCGCATGGTATCGCCGTCAGCCATGACCTCGAAGCGCTCCGCTTCCTCACCGCCCTCGCCCGTGTTCGACTTGCCGCCGAGGCGGTTCATGGCGATGGCCAGCGTCGTATGGGCCTCCCAGGAAATCGACCCGAAGGACATGGCGCCGGTGGCGAAGCGCTTGACGATCTCGGAGACCGGCTCGACGTCGTCCAGGGGTACCGGCTCGCCGACCGGCTTCAACTCGAACAGGTCGCGCAGGTTCTTGGCCTGGGACGAGCGTTCGCGGATCATCGCCGAGAATTCCTTGAACTTGCCGTAGTCGCCGCTGCGCACGGCGTGCTGCATGAGGGAAATGGTCTCCGGGACCCAGATGTGGTCCTCGCCGCGCAGGCGGAAGGCCAGGTCGCCGCCGACATCCAGTTCGTCGCGGAAGATCGGCGCATCACCGTAGGCAAGCGCGTGGCGCTGTTCCGTCTCGCGGGCGATCTCGGCCAAACCGACGCCCTCGATCTTGGTCGGCGTGCCGGTGAAATAGGTTTCGACGAATTCGCTGTTGAGCCCGACCGCATCGAAGATCTGCGCCCCGCAGTAGGACTGATACGTCGAAATGCCCATCTTCGACATGACCTTGAGCATGCCCTTGTCGATGGCTTTGACGTAGCGCTTGTGGGCTTCCTCGATGGTCAGGTCGTCGCCGAACTCGTGGGCCAGGTTGGACAGCGTATCGAAGGCGAGATAAGGATTGACCGCCTCGGCACCGTACCCGGCCAACAGGCAGAAGTCGTGGACGCGGCGCGCCTCGCCGGTCTCGACGACGAGGCCGACCTCGGTCCGCAATCCCTTGCGGATCAGGTGGAAATGAACGGCGCCGGTGGCCAGCAGGGCCGGGATCGCCGCATGGTCGCTGTTGATGCCGCGGTCCGACAAGATCAGGATGTTGTAGCCGCGGTCCCGCACCACCTGTTCGGCCCGCTCGCAGAGTTTGTCGATGGCATCGCCCATACTCTCGCGTCCCGGCTCGATCACCGGATAGCAGATATCGAGGGTATAGGTGCGGAACGAACCGTCGACCTGGTTCTCGATGCGGCGGATTTTCTCGAGGTCCGTATTGGTCAGGATCGGCTGTTTGACCTCGAGGCGTTTGTTGCTGCCGCCCGATTTGAGATCGAGCAGGTTGGGACGCGGGCCGATCAGACTGACCAGCGACATCACCAACTCCTCGCGGATCGGATCGATCGGCGGATTGGTGACCTGGGCGAACCGCTGGAAGAAATAGTCGTAAAGCATGCGCGACTTGTCGGACAAGGTTGCCAGGGGAATATCGCGGCCCATGGAGCCGATCGGATCCTGGCCGCTTGTCGCCATCGGCTTGAAGAAAACTTTGACGTCCTCGCGCGTGTAGCCGAAGGCCTGTTGCTGATTGAGCAGTGTTTCCGTGTCCGGCGTCATCGGCCCGACCTCGGGCCTGAGGTCGCTCAGGTTGATCTGGGTGGCGTCGAGCCATTCCTGGTAGGGCCGGGCATTGGAGATTTCCGACTTCAGTTCTTCATCGGAGATGATGCGGTGCTCGTCGAGGTCAATGAGCAGCATCTTGCCCGGCTGCAAGCGCCACTTCTGGATGATCTTCTCTTCCGGGATCGGCAACACACCGACTTCGGAGGCCATGATCACGAGACCGTCGTCGGTGACCACATAGCGGGCCGGCCGGAGGCCGTTGCGGTCGAGGGTGGCGGCGATCTGGCGGCCGTCGGTGAAGGCCATGGCCGCCGGACCGTCCCATGGCTCCATGACCGCCGACTGGTATTCGTAGAAGGCACGCCGGGCCGGGTCCATCTGCGGATTGTCGGCCCAGGCCTCGGGGATCATCAGCATCATCGCTTCCGACAACGAATAGCCGCCCAGGATCAGGAGTTCGAGGGCGTTGTCGAAGGTCGCCGAGTCGGACGACCCGTCGCCGATCAACGGCCATAGTTTCTCCAGATCCTCGCCGAGAACCTCGGAGCTCATGTTGTGGCGGCGCGCGTTCATCCAATTGATATTGCCGCGTAGCGTATTGATCTCGCCGTTGTGACTGAGGTAGCGGAACGGCTGGGCCAGGCGCCAGGACGGGAAGGTGTTGGTCGAGAACCGTTGATGGAAGAGCGCGATCGCCGTCTTGAATTCCTCGTCCTGGAAGTCGAGGTAGTACTTGGCCAGGTTTGGCGCCAACACCATGCCTTTGTAGACGATGGTGCGGCTCGACAGCGATGTGACGTAGAAATCCTGGGCCGCTTCCTGGATGTAATCCCAGATGGCGTGGTGGGCCTGTTTGCGGATGACGTAGAGCTTGCGCTGGAAGGCGGCCTCGTCGGGCGTATCCGAGCCGCGGCCGATCAGAACCTGGCGGATCACCGGTTCATTGAGCTTGACGCTCTCGCCGAGCACCGAATTGTCGGTCGGCACCTCGCGCCAGGCCAATAGGTCCTGCCCCTCGACGGCGGTGAACCGATTGATGGCGTTGGTGCACTTGGCCCTGAGCTTCTCGTCCTGCGGCAGGAAGACGGTACCGACCGCGTATTCGCCGACCGGCGGCAGGGCGACACCTTGTTTGGCGAATTCCTTACGCAGGAACCCGTCGGGCTGCTGGATCAAAATGCCGGCACCGTCGCCGGCCAGGGGGTCGGCGCCGATGGCGCCCCGGTGGTCGAGGTTCTGGACGATCTTAAGCGCCTGGTGAACGATCTCGTGCTTCGGTTCGTTGTTGATGTCGGCGATGAAACCAAAACCGCAGGCGTCGTGTTCGAAGGCCGGATCGTAAAGGCCCTGTTTCTTCTGCTGGCGGTATTCGAACCGGCCAGCGGTTGCGCCGGCCTTCTTTTTAGTGTCCCGCATGCGTCATTCCCGCACTTCCCTCGAAAAAAAGAGCCCTTTGATAGCAAAGGTGCCGGGTTCGCCCAATCAGAAAATACCGGCCATGTCGCGCTAGTCGAGAATCGCCAAACCCTTAATCCGTAGCCATCCGAGATTGAGGCCCGGTTCCAATGGGTTGTGGCGCGTTCTTAGGTTTACCATTCAAAGTCCAGGCACGGATCGCCCGATCGATTTCGGGCGGAATTCGACCTGCAATTCTCGAAATCCATCGGGATAACGGACCAATCGCCCGGATATGGTCTACAACTTGTGATCAGCCGGTGGCACTATCGTACAATCAAAGCACAAGAACAATCGAGTGCTGTAGCCGGGTGGGGTCTCGGACGGGGAGACATGACATAAGCGAGTGGCCGCTCCTGATACGAACGATTCGCCGGGTCAACGGACTGAAGCAGGAGGTCCTGGCGCACCTTCTCAATGTGGATCAAACCACCATTTCGCGCTGGGAACGCCGCCGGTTACGTGCAGGCCCTGGCCGATGCCGGATATATCGGGATCGCCCCGATCCGCGATCATGTTGCCGGCGCCAACCGGGAACGCGCGGTCAAGAAAGGTTCGGATACGGTTCTGGCTGCGCTCGATTTTCTGAAAAGCCGACCGGATGTCGACGCCTCGCGCATCGGCGCCGTCGGCTTTTCGGAAGGCGGCTTGGTCACCCTATGGGCGGCGATCTCGGGTGCCCGATTGAACACCATGGTCTTGATGTCGCCGGCCGCCTTTTATGAAGCCGGAAACCGGAGCCTCATGGGGGCGAGCAGCAAGACGCAATTGCAAGGTTTGGCCATGCCCATCCTGCTGACGGTCGGAAACTTGCTGACGGTCGGAAATAAGGATATCGAATCGATCCGTCAGATCATGAACGAGGATCTCGTTCCGAATCTGAAATCGCTGGGCAAAACCTTCACCTACAAGTCCGACTATCCCGGCAATCATAAATGGTTCTGGAAAGTACGTCCGGATCACTTCGAAGACGTCAAAGCATTTCTGGCCCGACACATGAACTGATCCCGCCTGGAGCCGCCACCCGCCACCGGCATGTCACGAAACGACCTGGCGGTTGGTACTGGTACCCGTGGAAAGGGCTCGGATCATCGCCATGGACGGGCGGTCTCCGATGACCGACGCAATCCCTCAACAGAGCGGGATTGCGTCGGCATCTTTACAACCAATGATAATCAAACGATATTAACCTAGGGTATAATTTTTACCGGGTTTTGACGTAAAGGGGGAATGCGTCATGAAATCATCCAGGGTCTTCATCGCAATCTTCACTTTGGTCCTGTTGCAGGCCTGTGCGCCGACGCTGCCCGAGGCGACGACGGCGACCAACTATCAGTGGCTCGAACAGAACTGGACGGCGAAAGAACGTCATTGGTTCCACCATGCGTCGCAGGGAACCGCGACCCTACCCGTCCCCTACAAATGGTTCGTTTCGCTAGAGCAACCGACGCTGGGGCTGCGCAAGCAGGCTGATTTCAAGGATTCGCAGTACCTCTCACGGTTCGGTTTCATCACGAGTTCCGAGGAGGTGCCCACGGAGCCGGGGTATAGCGGCCAACGGAAATACGGTTCGGTCGTCTATTACAGCGAGAAGACCTACGCCGGCAATCCAGACGGCCTTCCTGTCGGTTTCGCCAAAACGGAGGCGAAACACACCCTCGAAAAGACGGACGATCTGATCGGGTTCACCTGCGCGGCCTGCCATACGGGCCATATGGAATACAAGGAGACAAGCATCCGTATCGACGGGGGACCGGCGATTACCAACCTGGGCAAGTTCCGTGAGGCTCTTGTTCTGGCTTTGGCCTATACCAAATACGTCCCCTTCCGTTTCGATCGTTTCGCCGACAAGGTCCTCGAGGCCGATCATACGGAGGCGGACCGCGATCGACTAAAAGCGAAACTCGACGCTCGCTTGGATGCAATCCTCGCCGTCGCAGGCAAACTGAAAGAACTGGACAAAGACGCCGTCGAGGAGGGGTTCGCACGGCTGGACGCCCTTAATCGGATCGGAAACCAAGTCTTCGTGACCAATTTCCTGAATCCTCCGAAATTCCCCGAGTCTGAGAAACCGAAGACGTCGGCCAATTGCAAATTACCTGAGAAGGCGCCCAAAGAAGGGTTCGGTTTCGACCCCTGGGACAACTACCGAACGACAAATGCCCCGGTCAACTTTCCCCACATTTGGTCCACGTCGTGGTTCGATTGGGTCCAGTACGATGCGTCGATCAAGCAGCCGATGGTCCGCAACGCCGGCGAGGCGCTCGGCGTATCGGCCCAGCTCAACATCGCCGACCCATCCCCTTTACGACTCCTCGGTTCTGGTGAGGGACGTCCGCGATATGGAGAAACTCCTGGCCGGCGACAACCCGTTCCTGAAAACGAACGGCCAGCCCGAGGAGGATCCCCATTTCAAGGGCTTGCGGGCACCGAAGTGGCCAGACGACCTCTTCGGTGGAACCGACGAGGGCAAGGTCGCAAATGGCCGCAAACTATACATGGAGCTCTGCATGGGTTGCCATGGCCACCCGGTGAACGAGGACACCGGGAACTTCTGGGAAGACGGGAAAAGGTGGACCCCGCCCAACGATGTTGGGGAGAGATATTACAAGGTAAAGCCCGTGATCGACGTCGGCACCGACCCGGCCCAGGGCGAAGTCCTGCTCCTGCGCAGCTTGAAGGTCCCCAAGTTCTTGGGTTTGAAGTTCGACAAGGAGACCGAAAAAGAAGCCGAGGGCCGGACATGGCATCAGAAGTGGTTCGGAACCGCCCTGGCGGAAACCGTCCAAAAGACCGCCGACTGCTGGTACGATGACAATGGAATCATCGATGAAAAGGAAAGGGCCGCCTGGAACGGCAATCGCGAGAATGAGATACAAGCCGGTGTCGGATACAAAGCCCGACCCCTGAACGGTATCTGGGCAACGGCGCCTTTCCTGCACAACGGCTCCGTCCCCAACCTCTATTCACTCCTGCTGCCTGCCGATGAGCGTCCCAAGAAGTTCTGCCTCGGCAACAGAAAGTTCGATCCGGTAAAAGTCGGCTATGTGTTCGAAGAACCACCCTGCCCGCCCGGTACATTCGAATTGGATACGACGATTCCGGGCAACTCCAACGCCGGTCACGAATTCACGGACGCGCTGGCATATGGTTTCAAAATCGTCGGCAACAAACGCCTGACGGAGGCTCAAAGGTGGGATTTGATCGAGTATCTCAAGACCCTTTGAACGGGGACTCGACCGCTCACCGGGCGTCATCCCGGAAATCGGCTATGCAGGCGAGGAACGGCTGGGCGAAATCGCGAAGCTTGGCGGCGCCGACGCCGTGAACGGTTGCGAAGCCTGCCTCGTCTCGGGGTTGCTTGCGGGCCATGTCGATCAAGGCCTTGTCCGGAAACACGACATAGGCGGGAACGCCCCGCGCGGACGCCAAGCGCCGACGCAATTCCTTGAGGGCAAGCAACAATGCTTCTTCTGAGGGCTCTAGGTCGGCATCCGCCGGGCTTTGAGATTTCTGGTCCCGCGGCCTCTTCCCCTTCACGGGTCGACCGTCGCGCCGATAGTGGAATTCGATACCGCCGTCTGTCAGAGCGGCGCCCTTCTTCGTAATGCTCAAGCCGCCGTGGCCGGCAACATCGAGCTGCAAGTGCCCGGCGGCGACGAGCTGGCGGATGATGCTGCGCCATTCCTCCTTGCCGATGCCATCCCCGGCCTTGTAGGCGGCAAGTCGATCGTGCCCGAACTTCCGGACGCGTTATCTCCGTATCGGCGCCGCGCAGGACATCGATGAGATGCACCGCACCGAACCGCTGCCCGGTCTGCACGATCGCAGCCAGCGCCATTTGCGCGAGCGCCGTGCCGTCGACCAGTTGCGGAGGATCGATGCAGACGTCGCAGTTACCGCATGCGGCATCAGAGTTTTCGCCGAAATAGGCGAGCAGCGCCCGCCGCCGGCATTCGGGCGCTTCGCAATAGGCGATCAGGGCGTCGAGGCGTTTATGTTCGCGCCGGACGTGATCGCTGTCGCCGCCGGCGTCATCGATGAACTGGCGGCGCAGGCGAATGTCGTCGAGTCCGTAGAAAAGATGCGCTTCGGCCGGCTCACCGTCACGCCCGGCGCGGCCGATCTCCTGGTAGTAGGCCTCGATATTGCCGGGCAAATCCGTATGGATAACGAAGCGCACATCCGGTTTGTCGATGCCCATACCGAAGGCGATGGTGGCGACCATGACGACACCGGGTTCGGTCATGAAGATATCCTGGTGCTTGGCCCGATCGGCTTTCTCCATGCCCGCGTGGTAGGGCAGCGCCCGTACCCCGTTGGCATTGAGGAATTCGGCCGCGCGTTCGACCTTGGCCCGCGACAGGCAATAGATGATCCCGCTTTGGCCGGTATAACCGCGCACGACGTTCAGCATTTGCGGGTTGCGGTCCCGGCGCGCCACCACATGCATGCGAATGTTCGGTCGATCGAACCCGGACACAAAGGTCTGGCCGCGCCCTCCGAACAGTTTTTCGGCGATGTCACGGCGGGTCGCCTCGTCCGCGGTCGCCGTCAGGGCGGCAATCGGTATCTCGGGGAACACGTCCGACAGGCGGGACAGGGCTTCATATTCGGGCCGGAACGATTGGCCCCAGCGCGAGATACAGTGAGCCTCGTCGACCGCGAGCAGGGTTACCGGAAGACGTCCGAGCGCGGTCAACATCCGCTCCGTCATCAGCCGTTCCGGCGACAGGTAGAGCAGGCGCACGCGACCGGCAGCCGTCGCCCGCCAGGTATCCGCGTTAATTTCGTAAGATCTGGATGAGTTGATGGTCTCGGCGGCGACACCGGCCAGTTTCAAGGCCGACACCTGGTCTTCCATCAAGGCGACCAGTGGCGAAACCACGATCGCCACACCCTGGCGGATAAGGGCCGGGATCTGGTAGCACATGGACTTGCCGGCGCCGGTCGGCATCACCGCGAGCACATTGTCTCCGGTCAGGATGGCGGCGATGATCGCCTCTTGAGAGCTGCGGAACGTATCGTAGCCAAAGGTGTCTTTGAGAATCTGGTGGGCTTCTGGTGTCGGCATGGCACGCAGTATATTCGCGACGCCGCGCACCGAAAGGACCAATGTCCGTATCGGCAATGGGGCGCTGGATTACCAAGAGACGTCGTGTCGGCTGGGGGACCGGTGACTTCATCACCGACGCCCGGTTTACCGCATGCTAGGTGCCGTCGAGACTGCACGATTGACGATATTCCGGGCGAGCGGAATCGGTCCGTTGGCTCCTGGCGAGGAAAGAGGAAGACCCATGACCAAAAACAAGCTGACGGACATTCCGGGTATCGGTGCCGCTGCCGCCGACCTTCTGCAAAAAGCCGGTTTCGAGACGGCAACCGACATCGCCAAGGCGTCGACGGAGGCCCTGAGCGCCGTCAAGGGGTTCGGCCCAGCGCGCGCGGCGCGCACCATCGAAGCGGCGCAATCCCTCGCCGGCACCCTTCCCGAACCGAAGATCGCCGCCGACAACAAGGCCGAGGCAAGTGCGCCCGCCAAACCGCAAGCGCCGTCGACGCCGAAGAAACTGGACGACGCCAAGGAAAAGGAAGCCGCGGCCCAGCCGAAACCGGCCCCAGAAGTGAAATCCGCTGTTACCGAGAAATCCGCTGTTACCGAGAAATCCGCTGTTACCGAGAAATCCGCTGTTCCCGAGAAACAGGCGGCTCCCGCGAAACCGACCGCCTCGGCGCAGCCCGCCGCACCAGCGGATCCCGCGGAGCCGGTCAAACCCGCTACCCGGCCGACGCCTGCCCCGCAACCGAGCGTCGCCCGGGGCGCCGCCATCAAACGCCTGGTCCGCGAACCCTGGTATCTGGTCGGACTGGGCATCGCCGTTATGGTCGCCGCCGGCTACGCTCAGGAAACCGGCTTGTTGAAAACCTTCGGGTTACCTGAAAGCGCGGTTACCGCCAGTGTCGATCAGCAGGCGGCCGCGGTGCCCGATGGGGCCGAGACCCAGGAGCAAGATCCCGCCGCCGAGACACAAACGGCCGAGACCAAGGCGCCGGAGGCAACTGAAGAAACCGCCGCCACACCGGTTCCGGAGACCGATCAAACGACGCAACCGATACCGGAAACCGCCGTACCGGCCGTTTATCGTCCCTTCACCTATGGCTATGGGCCGGCATCGGAATGGACTCGCGGCCGTGCCGACGGATCTCTGACCATGAATTTCTCCGGCCGTCAGGGTCATTACGGGTATCCGCAACCGTACCCCTATTACGGGCCGGTTCCGTTCGCCTTGCCGCACCCGGTTCCGGGCCCGTACCGAGCTTTTCCCGGAATCGGCACCTATTAAATTTATCCGGAGGTGGCCGGTTCTCGACCGCCGGCAAGCCAACCGATCAGTCACCTCCCACGCCGGCCGGCAAAAAAAGCGTGCAGAGCGCTTCAACTCGGCATACATGGATAGGGTAAAACGCCTCTCCGGCCCCGGGCTAAGGACCCTCCCCATGCGATTCTCGCTGTCTTCTCGGATTGCCATCGCCGCGCTGACCTTCGGTCTCGCCGCCTGCACGCCTCCCAAGGACGGCCCGCAGGCCGCGGAAGGCGACGCCTGTTCTCAACCTGGGGCCTGGCTCGATACGGACAAGCGGCAGGTTCTGAACGGCGATGCGCTCATTCGCGCGATGGCGGAGAAGGACGTCGTCCTGTTGGGTGAAACCCATACCAACCGAGAGCACCATCGTTGGCAAGCTTACATGCTCGCCGCCCTGCACGCGGCACGACCCGACATGGCCGTCGGCTTCGAGATGTTCCCGAGAAGCGTCCAGGAAGCGCTCGACGACTGGACAGATGGTCACCTGACGCGGTCCGAGTTCCTCCGGCAGTCGCGCTGGCGGGAAGTTTGGGTTTATCCCTCCGGGTACTATATGCCTTTGTTCGATTTGGTGCGCCAGCACAGGCTTCCGGCCGTGGCCCTCAATGTGGAACGCGCTTTGGTGTCGCGTGTCGCGCGCGAAGGCTGGGCGGCGGTACCGGAATCCGATCGACTCGGCGTTGGCAACCCGGCGCCGGCCAGTGATGCCTACAAACGGTCCCTGGCCAGCGTGTACACAATGAAATTGACCCGGATGAAGGGCTCTCCCCATGGGCCGAAGGCACCGGAAGGCGAAGAGGAGAAAACGGAAGCGCCCGATGAAAAGACTGTTCTTGCCGACGAGGCATTCGGGCGCTTCGTTGACGCGCAACTGACCTGGGATCGGGCCATGGCGGAAGCCATCGTCGCAACGCGAGAGGAAAACTCGGACAAACTTGTCGTCGGCATCGTCGGACGCGGCCATGCGGAATTCGGCCACGGCATTCCTGATCAACTCCGCGATCTTGGGGTCGACGCCGTCGCCGTCCTGCTTCCTGTGGAGACCGGAGATGCCTGCCGAAACATTCCCTCCGGTATTGCCGACGCGGCGTTCGTCGTCGAGCCGGACGAGGCGTCCGGGAAACCGGCGCCGAAAGCACGGCTCGGCGTCATGATCGAAACCAAACAAGCCCGGACAATGGTCATCAGCGTCCTCGACGGCAGCGTCGCGGCGGCGGCCGGTATCGAGGACGGTGACATCATCCAGTCTGCTGCCGGGTTTGTCGTAACCAGCAATGCCGGACTGGTCGAGATTATCCAGCGCCAAGCTCCAGGAACCTGGCTGCCTCTTCAAGTTCTGCGTGGTGGCGAAACTAAGGAACTGGTGGCCAAGTTTCCGCAATCGTTCGGAGAGTAACCGTGCGGCTGTCTGTCGCCGGTTCGTTTGCCGCGGTTCTGGTTGCAGTCACGCTTGCAAACCCGCCGGTGGCGTTTGGCGACGACGGGGCGCCCTTCCACAAGATCACTGTCGACCTCAATCCGGCGACGGGCTCCATGACCGTCGAGGATACAATAAGGCTGAACGAAGGCGGATTGATGGAGTTTCGCCTGGCTCCTTGGCTCGACGTCGAGACCGTCTCGCGAGAGGACAGGCCGATTGATTACGACCGCCGCAACGGGCACCTGGCCGTAAATGTCCCTAAATCGGGCAATCGGGAAATCCGCTTTCGGCTGAAGGGCCGCATCCCGCATCGGAATGGAGGGTCCGGCGGTGGATTTGCCATGGCGGTCAGCGGTGACGCCGGGACTTACCTCCCGGGAAACGCGGCTTGGTTCCCTTTGACCGGACACGACGGCTCTCGTTTTCGGTTGGACGTATCGACGCCGGCTCCCTACCGGACTCGGTCGACGGGCCGCCTCATCGAGGAAACGGTGTCCAACGGCGTGCACCGCTCGGTCTTCGAATCCGAGGACCCATCCGAAGCGCCTTCCCTATTTGCCGGGCCCTATCGGGTGAAGGAAGAGGAAGCCGGTGGAATCCGTGTCCGCACCTATTTGCATCCCGAGATCGCCGGATTGGCCGACGTCTATCTGGAGCGCTCTCACCTCTATCTCGACATGTTTTCGAAGGCCATCGGCGCATACCCCTATGCTGACTTCTCCCTGGTCTCGTCTCCCCTGCCGGTCGGCCTGGGATTCCCGGGCATCGCCTACGTCGGTCGCCGGGTGCTGCCGCTTCCCTTCATGCGCGGGCGTTCGCTCGCCCACGAGGTCGCCCACAACTGGTGGGGAAACGCAGTCGGCATCGATTACGGATCCGGAAACTGGGCCGAGGGCCTGACCACGTTCATGGCCGACTACGGCTTGGCGCTCGAGGCCGGCCCGGCCGAGGCGCGTCTCATGCGAACGGAATGGCTCCGGGATTACGCCGCCCTGCCGCGGAGCCGCGACACGGCCATCACCGCATTCGTCTCAAAACGCCACGACGCCGCGCAGGTCATCGGCTACAACAAGGTCGCCTATGTCTTCCATATGTTGTCCCGCGAAATCGGCGGCGACGCCTTCTCCCGCGGCATCCGGGAGTTCTGGCGAACCAACAAAGGGCGTCGGGCCGCCTGGTCCGATATTCAACAAGCTTTCGAGAAGTCCACCAAGCAAGACCTCGACTGGTTCTTCGGTCAATGGCTGAAACGTCCGGGCGCGCCGCAACTCCGGCTCGAGCGCGTGGAAAAACGCCGCCAAGAGGGCCGCTTCGTCGTCCGCTTCGAAATCGAGCAAACTTCTCCCACCTACCGCCTGACATTGCCGGTTGCCGCCGATATAGCGACTGGCCGGATCGTGAAGGAAGTGGTTCTGGACCGGCAGCGGAAGTCTTTCGAATTGACCTATGACGAGAACCCGCGAACCCTAACCGTCGATCCGGACTTTCATGTCTTCCGCCGCTTGGCTCCTGAGGAGAGCCCACCCGTACTCCGCGATATCCTTCTCGCCCCCGATGCCGTGACCCACATCGAAAGCGACGACGACGCGTTCGTCACGGCGGCGACCGGATTGGCGGAACGGCTTCTCGATGTCGACCCGAAACCGGATACGGTGACCGATCAGGACTTCACCGGCAAGCCGTTGCTGGTTATCGGTGAAACCCATCGCCTTTCGGCTTTTCTCGAAGGTGTCGGCACTTCGCCGCAGGCGACAACACCGGCGCCCGGGGGAACCGCCCGGGCATGGACCTTCCGGCGCCAGGAGGGGACGCCGGTTCTCGTCGTCTCGGCGGAGGATACGATCGCCCTGAAAGCCGTCATGCGCCCCCTTCCCCATTACAAGCGACGCAGCTACATCGTCTTCGACGGACCGAAGGCGATCGACAAAGGGACCTGGCCTATGGATGACGGGCCTTTGGTTCACCGTTTCGCCGACTGAACGGGAAGCTCCGCGCGATGCGGGCGGCTATTGTTCTTCCCTGTTTTCCGTCTCACCCGAGAAGAACTGCAGCAGGTCGGTCGTGCTGACCATACCGACCAGGACGTTTCCGTCCATCACCGGCATATGGCGCATCCGTTTCTTGCTCATCGTGACGATCACGTCATAAGGGCTATCGTCCGGCTTACAGGTCCAGACACCACGCGTCACATGGGGCTCGATCGGTTTTTCCAATGCTGCCGCACCGTCCTGGGCGAAGGCGCGGACCACGTCGCGTTCCGAAAACACCCCTGTCAGCTTGTGATCGTCGCTGAGCACGGCGACGAGGCCGATGTCCTCGGTTGCCATCATCGCCATCGCCTGTTCTATGGTTGCGTGGATCGGCAACGAGTGCACGGGCCCGATCGGGGCGATGACCTCGCGGATGGTCGAAGGCAGGGTCTCGGTCGCGCGGCGGTCTCCATGCCGCCGTTCGCCGCCGCGACGGTCGCCCTGGCGCCGATCAGCAGTCCCCCGGCGGTCCTTGACCCGCCGATCGGTCTTGGTCGCATCGCCGGCCCACAGGTCCTTCTTGCGACGCTGCTCCTTGCGCCGTTCGCCACGCCGGCGGTCGCGCCGGCGCCGGTCGAGAATTCGCCGGTCTTCCTTTTCGCGCAGCTTGTCGTCCCAATTCCGGCGGCCGCGCCGGTCGAATACTCTTTCCACCATTCCTGATACCCTTTCGTCGGCATCCTCAAGATTACCAGGCCATACGGCACCGGTTCCGGGCCGCAACACTATCACCCTTGATCCGGTTTGTCCCATTGCCTCGGTATCCGCTTCGGACCATATAATTGAGGCCGGTTTGACCGAACCGATGAACGAAATGTGATAAGATCGGTGAGGGTAATCCGCTATGATTTGGCTCAACGCGGCGCGGTGATCTCGCGGTACCGTGTCTAGGAGTCGGTACATGACCTATAGCCTCTGGGATACGCTGATCCGCCCGGATCTGGAGGAAAAACAGAATCCGGAAAAGACGGAGTTCGCCCGCGCCGCCAATTACCTCGGTGTCGGCGAGTTCCAACTTCTCCAGTTGGCCTATCGGGAATGGTTCGGCGAGGACCTGCCCGAGGCTTTGGTCGACCGTTTGTTTCACACCTACATGCTCGACGGCGACGTTCCCCATTGGGCCCGCCACTACGCCCGGCCGATTCTTCGCCTCGGCGACAACGGCAGGGTCAACGAAAACGATCCGCGCTATCACGTCTACGATGCCGATTACCAGTTGCCGGTCGAGGACGGTCCCAGGAAGTTCTATCTCGTGTCGGCCTGCCTGATGATCGCCATGTGCGGCGGTGTGCTGCTCGCGGCCTTCGCGGCCGACGAATCAACCACGGTCCTGCCGCCCTATTTCGACCGTTCCCACCTGCAGACCAACGTGGATCAACCGAAGCCGCAGTATGACGGTTTCGGCCGCGCCGACTCGGTACACCCGCGGCCCGGACCGTAAATTGTCGGGGGGAGCGAGTTCGGCTTGTTTCCTCACCGCCCCCCCATTAAATTCCGGTCATGCTCGAATTTCTCGAAATCTCCCCGGAATACGAACTCGTCGTCAACCTGGTTTTCCTGGCCGCGACCGGCTACATCGCCTGGCACGGAATCCGCTACCGTGACGAAGAAGGGCGGACGGATTTTGTACGCCTCCTGTTTGGTTCGATCGCCGCTTTCTTCTTTTTCGGCGTCCTTTTCCAGGACGTCCTCGGGCTGATTCAGTTTTGATTGGTTGACCGCCCGTGACCGACGATCGGACAGGGATCCGGACGGCTCAGGGTTTGTAGGTCCGCTGTTCAGCATCGATCTCAGGGACGCGCATGACCCTCTCATTTTCCGGCAATTGGAACTGCTTGTAGAGGTATTCGGCGCGCTTAAGGACGCTCGAGGGGGTTCGGTCGTGATAAAGCAGCCGGTTGAGAACGCCAGGACCCTCAGCCAGGTCATAGTCGATCTTGATCGCCTCGATGTAGTCGTCGTAGGCTTCTTTGTAGCGCCCCTGCCTGTCCTTGATGATACCGCGATTGGCATAGGCCGCCGACAGGGCGCCGATACCGGTCTTATCATCAGGTTCCATATTGGTCTTCAGGTACGTGATCGAGTGGGTCAGGACCATCTCCGCCTCGTCGTAGCGCTTCAGTTCGATCAGGGCGACCGCCTTACCCATAAGGGCACCGCGGTGGTTCGGCTGAACGCGTAGCGCCTCATCGAAACGGTCGATGGCATTTTCGTAGGCGCCGTCCTGTAGATGAATATCGCCCTGGCGGACCTCGAAATCTCCGGGAACCGTCTCCTGGACCATCCTGACCACCGCCCAGATGGTGAACATGACGAAGGTTGCGATCGCCATCAAGATGACGAACCGGCGCACGATCGCCGGATTTGAGAAACCCAAGTTCATTTGTTGAAAAGCACCTGTGTATAGGCAACGGCAAAAATAAAACACAATAACGCCGACGTTAAGCCGGCCCGCCTTTTCAGGCGGTCCTGTTCCGCGTCGTCGACCTGCTCGACCCCGCCCTTGCGCATATGCCGGCGGACCGACATCACCCAGATCAGCTGACGGGCTGGGAAGAACAAGGCGATCCACAGGGCGATCGCCCAGAACCACTTGTATTCACCTGTAAACACGCCTTCCATCGTCGTTTTACGCTCTCGTTCCCTCGTTTCCAGATTCCTGATCGCAGCGTTTACGCCTTGGTCAGTACTAGCAAACCCTGCCGGGTATCGCCAAAAAAAATCGGGGGAAGGTCTAGCCTTCCCCCGAGGTGTTTGGGTTTACGGTATTGTTATCAGCTGGGTTCGGGCCCGCGGGCCGGCACCGTGTCGCCGATATCGTCGACCAGGGC
>Ga0056135_10000012_pt1 | contig 64135 bp, 58 predicted proteins | sample WorMetG1aBELIZE1_FD_67481 | JGI IMG/M metagenome (GOLD analysis project Ga0056135, IMG submission 67481) | Marine gutless worms symbiont microbial communities from Max Planck institute for Marine Microbiology, Germany - Inanidrilus... ...
CCGCCAACCAAAGCCAAAAACCGCCGCAGCATCTGCCAGTGGCGGCGAATAAACGTCCGCTCTTAATAGAAGCGGACGCCCAAAACACTCTTTCGGACGAGTTTATCAACGATATCGGTGTTTCTCGGAGACCGTCGCCATCTCGCGGTCCAAGACGGACCGTTCGACCCAGGTCCCCAACAGCAAGACGGGAACCGTCGAGATCAAGACGAAAGCAAGTGCCAGAACGTGGCGTAAGCGGAGCGTCAAGGCGCCAATCCTATTGCGGCCCAAACCGATGTCGCTCCTGCCTTCTGACCGGTTTTCGGGTTATTCGACCGTGTTTTCCCGAATATCCGGTGCAGGAACGGCACGATAACGGAATTTTCGTTCAAATAAAAAATAGTTTCAATATGCATTAACCGTTGTCGATTCGGACCAAATCGTCGGCTTCGCCGTCGTCGACGGGCTCGGATCGGCTTTCCATGAAGTCGAAGATTTCATCGGTGATCTCGAGGGCGTAGCCGTCGGTGCGCTCGACGTTGCGCTGCCGCACCCGCTCGCGCCGGATGTCCGTCGGTGCCTCGAGGGCGTGCAGGCGCACCGCACAGGGCCAGTTACCGACGTCATCCAGGATGCGCCGGCGCTGGGCGCTTTCCATGAAGCCCAAGTCCCAAATGACGTCGGTGCCCAAGGCCAGCACGTCCCGGGAGACGGCCAGGATCTGCGCCTCGCACCGCTTGGCCCGCTCGACCGCCCAATCGTAGGTTAGCGGCATCGGCCTGTCGGGAAAGAACAGTTCCGAGATCCAGTCGTCGATGGAAAAGCGAACGGCGCCGATGTCGGCGGCCAGCTTCGCCGCATAGGTCGTCTTGCCGACCCCGACGGGACCGCAGATCATGTGGATAGTGGGCATGGATGGGGTTCCGGTGGTTTTGTCGCGGCGTAGTCCTATCCGACGAATGGATTTGGGACAACCGCGAACTGGTGACACGGCTGGCGGCGACGCCGGCCCATCGATTGCCCTCTACTTGGCGACCGCCCGAACCCGACCTTTCGCCGATCCCGGCACCCGTTTGATGCTCATGAGCCCTCCCCCGTTTCCGTTCGCTCCGGGCCGCGCCGGAGACACTAACAACCCTATTTGCCGGAACCGGACTCCGTCCAGGGAAAGGTTAAGCGACCAGCGCCTTGGTGCATTGCAGGATGGAGACGGATCGCTTGAGAGCTCGCCATCACGTCGTTACGGCGCAGCATCCGTTTGTCCAACGCCACACCGCTTTCGCGCTGCAGCGCAAGCGAAAGCGGATGGTGCGGGCGGTCGGACTTGAACCGACAAGGCCGTGAGGCCGAGGGATTTTAAGTCTGTTGTGTTTAATTATAACCTGTTGTAATAACTTGATAAATTTTGGAAAATATTGTAAATGTGTAACAGATTGTGTAAGTTTTTACCTATCAACTTCGATTGCGGCCGCCGTCCTTCCCGTTCTTGCGTTCCTTACCCTCTCGTTGTTGCTCCTGCATCTCTTGTGCCCTTTTTGCAGCCCTAGCAAGTGCATCCTTGGCTCCAGACTCTTCCCGACTCTGGCCGTCATCACGACCGCTGCGTCCACCGGAACCACCCTGCTGTGGGGGCGTCGGTGTTTGCCGTTTTCTCTTCCAATCCCTGATCTTTCGTTTTGTAATCTTTCGTGCCTGTTCACGGTCGACTTCGCGAAGTTGACGTTCCCGATCAGCGGAACGGTCAGCAGATTTATGGGAGTCTTGCAGTTCCGTAAGATGTTTGGTGCGTTTGTTGTCCAGGCGCGTCCGCTGTTTATCGTGGCGCTGTCTAATCGCCTGAAATCTGGCCTGCTGAACATCCAGATATTTCTCGCTCAGTGCCTGCCGTTGTTTTCTATGTGTTTCGCTTAGAGCCTTTCGCGCCTCTTTCTGGCCGCGTTTTGTCGTACCGGTAAAGTCGATTGTCTTCAGGAGACGCCGATAGAACTTCCCCTGTCTTGTTTTTAGCGCCTCACGCTCACGGCGATGTCGGTCCCGTATATCATCACGCAACCGCGCAAACCTCGATTTGATTTCAAGCCGAACAGCACGCTGATTGAGACGAAACCCTGCTCTGATCTTGACCGCCTCACCTTTGTAGAGATTTCCGATATTGCGAAGCTGTGCCGTACGGGTACGCCGTTCTTTTGCCAACCGTTCTTCGAGGACGCGATCTTTAGCAAGCTGATCTTTTTCAAATGCGGCCCAAGCTGCTCGTTCCGGATTATCTGAACGCGCCGCTCGCTCCAGGTTTAAATCGACGATCTGCGCATTGAATTCACGCCTCGTCTTGCCTTTATCAATGAGCGGGTAATCGATCACGCGACCGCAGCCATTAATCCGCCCCCTGGACTCCGGACGTTTCACATGACCGTAAATATGACTGGCGCGCGGCCCGACATGAATGCCAGGCTCCCGGTCAATGCCTTGCGCTTTTAGCGTTCGTCGATCGATCCGTTCGTCTATTCCAGCCCGTTTAAGCGCGCGATTGCACACACTCTCCCATCGCTCTCTGATCCACTCCACAGCCTTGGGTCCTGGCAAACCGGCCTTGACCCGATCGCGCGTGGAATCAGACAGGCGCAACACCCGCTTTCCTGTTTCGGTGTCACGATCATGTACGGCGATATGAACATGAGGGTTATGGGCGTCCTCACCCTTTTGGTGAATGCCTGCAAACCATGGCACGCGTCCGTCACCAGTGAGGTCTTTCATGAAGTCCCGCACGAGCTCCACACGCTGTGTTTCATTCAGTTCGCGCGGCAGGGCTATTCTGATCTTGTCCAGTAGCCTGGCGTTTTTTCGTGAAGCACGCTCGGCCCGGTCCATCCAGTTGCGCGCCTGATCGGCATCGTTGGGCATGCGAGCAGCCAGTACCACCGGCTCAGCTTCCGGTCGGGCGATATAGCGAATATGCGCACCCGCCGTTCCCTCCCTGTGCGTGGTACGACCGATGCTCTTCAGGTTGCAGCTATAGATAGCCACAGTGCGTGAATCCCCTTGCCAAGACACGTTCCCCGAACCGGCGCACCGGGTTTGTTTTAGCCAAACCCAAAAGTGCACCTTCCATACTACTGAAAGTTTTACTTTATGTCATTGATGGCATTTTAAGGGCTGCTCTCAGACCCGAAATCCAGCGCAGAAAAACACTATTCAGCTTGGATTTAAGCCATTCTCGCCTCCCGGCACCTCACATCTATAAAGGGAGCGGCGTTGCCTATAAGCCCTTGTCTGCGCTATAGACTTTGGGTTGCTCACTTCCAATTTTTGCTCGCGTGAAACTAAGGACCAAAAAACTTTCAGTAAAGCTTCCGCACAACCCGGCGTAGATCGGGATTAAATCGGGGAGATCAGTCCAATGAATATACCGGGGGGAGAAATTGCCCCATCCCGTTCAAATCAGGCAACGGCCCACTGGGCCGATCCGGCTGTCCTTGAACAGGTCGGATATGAACCGGGCGAAACGTGGTTCGGCTACACTCTGACGGAGCACCCTTCACCATTCGGCTATAGCGATGACCGTCACATTGTGACGATTGCAGGAAACCGTGCCGGCAAAGGCACCTGCGCAATCATCCCTAATCTTTGTGAGCATCCGGGATCACTCATTTGCATTGACCCAAAGGGTGAGAACGCGACCATCACAGCGTCAGGACGGGGCAAAGGATCAGACTATGCCGAAGGACTGGGGCAGCAGGTCTGGGTTCTCGACCCGTTCAAGGTAGCGCATGTCGATGAAAGTTTGCGTGGCCGCTTCAATCCGCTTGACTGTATCGATCCAGAAAGTCCTGAGGCTGTCGATGATGCAAGTGCCATTGCCGAATCCCTGATCGTCGCAACGGACTCGCGTGATGCGCATTGGGACGAATCCGCCCGCGTGTTCCTGCAAGGGCTGATCCTGTTTGTGGTGGTCTCCGAACCACCTGAGCGACGACACCTACCGCGCGTTCGCGAATTGCTCACGTTGGGTGATCGCGAAGCTGCTGCGGAAGTAAATGAAGAAGGTACGACGGTTGACCCGTTCTTTTTGTTATTGGCGCGCATGGAGCAATGCGAAGCCTATTCCGGAGTGATTGCTGCCGCTGCCGCGACATTGACAGGCTCCGGTGAAAACGAACGCGGCTCCGTCCTGTCCACCGCACGACGCAATACGAGTTTTATTGATAGTCCGGGTATGCGTGAGGTGCTTTCAAATTCAAGCTTTGTGCTCGACGATTTGAAGGGCGCGCGCGAGGGCTTGAGTCTGTATCTTTGCCTTCCGGCACGGCGGCTCGACACACATGGGCGGTGGTTGCGGACTGTTGTTATGTTGGCACTGGGCCACATGGAACGTCTTGGCAATCGTCCAGCAACCGGTCACCCCGTTCTTTTCCTTCTCGATGAGTTTGCCACACTTGGGCATGTATCAAGTTTGTCAAAAGCGGCCGGGTACATCGCCGGTTTCGGTGTCAAGCTGTGGGTGATCTTGCAGGATCTCAATCAGCTAAAAGCAAACTACAAAGAAACCTGGGAGACCTTTCTCGGCAATGCGGGCGTTTCGCAGTTTTTCGGGAACTCCGACACGACAACACTGGAATATATTTCAAACCGACTGGGCCAAACGGAATTGAGGCAAGAGACAACCGGCTCTTCGACGTCACAAAATGAATCGAAATCAACTTCGTATTCAGATTCGCAATCTGTTTCTCAAGGACAATCACAATCCTCTAGCAGTGGCCACAATTCTTCAAACAGCTCTTCCGGGGTAAACGCGTCTTACGGTGAAACCTTCGGCACGACAGAAGGATCGACCTATGGCACGGGCTCCAGTGTCAGCCGAAACGAAAGTATCGCTGTCGCTCCCCTAATGCGGCCTGACGAAATTGCGAAAGCGTTCGCCAGGGGGACAGGGCGGCAAGTTCTGTTCGTTACTGGTGCGCCACCGATTGTGCTCGGTCAGTCCATATACTTTCACGACCCGTATTTTCTGGGGAAGTACGATCCGCATCCAGACCACACGGAGACTGTTCCGCCGACTCTCGAAGAGGTGAAAGCGCGACGGTTGGAAATCGAACAAGCCGAAGAAGAGCGGCGCAAGGACTTTGCCGACGCCGTGGTACAGGGCATTCAAAGACAAGCCATGTGGAAGGGCATACGCCGATTGGCCATCGGGGTTGTTGTCGTGGTGGCGGGAGTTAGTTTCGCGATCTGGAAGCTCCAGCCGTGGAGCATCCCGGTCGAAAATGTCGGATTCAAAGTCACCCGAGTAAAACTTGAAAAAGCCAATCCCGGCTATTTGTTGCGCGTATCGTACCTTCTGCATAACCAGAGCAAAACACAGCTCAATACGGCGCAAGTTGGTTGGCAGGGCCGGTTTTGCACGAAACGTCTAACGAATGGCAACTGGAGTGACTGCACACCGTTTCGGCTCCCTAAAACAACAGTGACCCAAACGATACACCCCAATATTCGCGTAGTGTTCACAGAGAGTTTCGGTCCAATTCGCGGCCTGCGCGGAATGGTCTTTGTAGACGGCAAAGTGAACAAAGCCAGTGGGTGAATCAGGCATTTTTGATGGAGGGCTGACGATGGCCGACCAGGCCCGTAAGGATTTCCAGGCAGTGGCGTTGACGCTAGACGGGCGCGTAGCCGGTCTGCCGCAAGCCGAAAAAGATGCAATCGAGCGGATTGCGCAAAAGCACAAGGAACAAGAAGAGCAGCTCAAGCAGGAACAGGCGCAAAGGCGGGAAAATGACGTTGCGGTAGAGCGGGCAAAATTGATGGCCGGGAGGTCAACCTTTGAGTTGCACCCGCCCGGAGTGGGACAGAATGAAAACTACCAGCAACTCTCAGCCCGAATGGAGATTCAGGCCGAAAAAAACGTTGATTTCAGGAATGAGCAGGCACTGAAAAAACTTGAAGACGAAAAGAACAAGGAAGTTGAGCGGCGTGTTGAACAATCTGAAAAACAGCAAGCCGAGCGCGACGCCGCCCGTAGCCGCGCAGAAGAACTGGCCAAAGCTGCTGAGCGCGCGCGGGAACTTCAGGCGCGCGCGTGGTGGTCACGACAGAGAACGGTGAAGATTTGAAGCGCGCGGAAGGAAAACCAGATGGATGAAAACCAACATCAAAACAGGCAGGCCGCCGGTTTCACTGCCGGGCGCAGTCGAGAAGATGTAAACCAGCGTATCCAGCAGGTTTGGGCGGGGACGTTTCCAGACCGGTCCCATGAATTTGTCGCGCGCCTACTGGGCCTTGCTGCCAGCGGTGGTGCCGGGTGGTGGGTCTATGAAAACCATCCGCAAGCAGAGTGGTGGGAACTGGCTCTGGTCTGTCTGATAAGCTTTGTCGTGGTGAGCTGGTTTTTCACCAAAATGCGTCGACTGACTAAGCTGGTGACTTTGGCCATTATTATCGTTGTGGCACTGTGGCTGATCGGGCGGTTTGCACCAATCTAACGTCGACAACCACGGTAAAAAAATTGCGCCCGGCAAGCCGGGCGCTTTTTCTTTTGTTTAAGGGGGCGCTTATTCAGCGCCCTTCCCGTCTTCGGTCTCGCCGTTATCTTCAGCGGGTTCCCGCAGGACGATGCGACCGCCATCTACCGGCACGAGGTCTAACTGGATAGTGAGCCCCTTGGCGTCCTCGTGATCCCAGGCGGGTCCAGTAGGAATTCTCGCCGCGCTCTGCGACATGGTAGGCGATGAGCGCCGGTGGTTGGGTGGATTTGGTCTGCTCTTTACGATTTGCGTTACGTTTGCTTGTCATTGGTCTTCTCCTTTCTGTTTTGGTTTGCCTCATGACGCCCACGTTTCAGACCGGGTTTCGAGCCGGACGGTCATGCCCTACACGGTCGCTTTAGCGAGTGGTGCGGGCCGGGCATTGACCGGACGGCGGGCGCGGTCACGTTGGGTGTGATGGATGAGGCAAATTCCAACACGGGAAGGTTTTGGAAGGCCTTGGCGAGGTTCGTAACCCCTGCCAATCGAACGAGCGGACAACCACCCTATATCCCGATGCTCAATCGAACGTGACGGATGGGCGCGCTAAAGCTTCGATACGTCTGGACATGTGAGGGCCACTCGATCGACCACGGGACGGCAAGGGGCAGGGCTTTTAAAATAACGACATTTGCCGGGCGGCGGCCTCGCATTCGATCCATCCGGGATCTTCCGCTGCTTCATCGAGCGCAGATTGAACGAAAAGGACAGGACCACCAGCGGACTCTATTTCTTCCGCAACAGTGAAATGCGAACGGTAGCCGGAGTCAGTAATTGGAAGTGGCGCACGCTCAGGCTCAACGGACCTGACTTCAAGAAGGGAGAGCGGCTGGCCGTACACCTCTCGATAGGCCGGCGACCAGTCCGAGCGGTAGCGGATTTCCACTCGCACGTCGCGCCAGTCCAGGGAATGAATTTCACATTCAGGATCGGTCATGATGTCCTCCTCACGCTTTGATTCGACCACAAGCCCGTGCTTCGGCGGCATAGGCGGAGATGGTTTGCGTGGGTGAGAAATGACGGTCGCGCTCAACGGGAAGACCGAGTTGGCCGCGCACGGATTCAAGCTCTGATACGCGAACGCTTCCCAGTTCGGGAAAGCCCAAGCCAAGGTCACAAAGGCCAAAAGCAATGTCAGGGTCTTCCGGATCAAGTTCGGTCAAAAGCCAGGTGCAATTACCATCCGGCGTAAACAGCTTCACGACGGGAATGAAATCGGCCCTTGCCTTGCCGGATTTAGCGAGTTGTTCACGTATACGGCCGTTTCTCAGCAACTGTTCAATGATGTCCTTGGTCAAAAGTTTCATGGTTTATCTCCTTCTTAAGTTTGGTTTTCTCAAAGACGTGGGAGACAAAAAGCCGGGCGTAATAGGCAACGGCTCAAGGAGGGCCCCCGCGAGGGTCCGCCCGCTCCTTTCAGCGGGTGGATACGCGGGGATGCCTTGAACCGGTGCCGCGCTCGGCCAAAAAACACGTCAGGATTTGAGGAAAAGCTTTTAAGAAGGTGCGGACAAACATGCCCTGACCACATCCTGTGATGTGATCAGCAAAAACTTCCGTTAGGCACTGACAGAAAAAATTTCAGCCAAAGGCACCATTACTCCTTGCCGTAACACCCGGCAAACAGGCCTCTCAGTCCACGAAAATTCCATATCCCGTGCGGGACAGGCTGCAAGGGCAATCCGCCTTCGCTGCGCTACGGCGCGATTAAGCCTCCTCCTCTTCGTTTCGGTCCAGGTGGATGCAGCCGTCACGGAACATGGGCTGTCGTGGGTCACATGAAAGGCCCGGATTGGCCGGGTCTTAAAAAGACAAGGAGAAAAAAATGGCTCCCTTAACCGAAACTTTTAACCGCCAGGCTTACGACGATATTTTCCTGATCCCACTTTGGATTTTGCTGATCCTGGACATCTGCGAACAGCGCGAGAAACGTCGCAAGAAGCGCGTCCTCAACCTGCAACGCGATTTCTGGCTGGCTTCTATGAAGCAATCCCGCGATGCCTATCGCCGCCAGATAAAAGCATCGCCCCAAAATTACCCTCGACCTCCACGCCTTTAACGGCGTGGATTTGAGAAAGGCAAATTTCTGAAATAGGCTCGCAAAATGGCAATGACTTCCAAACCCGCGAAACAGAAAAGGACTCGACGGCGCAAACGCCGACGCAAACCACACAACGAATCTGTCTATTACGTTATGCAGATAGAGTCGTGGGATTGGAGCTTAAGTTTCGGGGTCAGCCAAAGTAAGCATTTTGACGATCCGTACATGGACTACCGGCACCTGGAGCTGAATGGCCGATTACTTCAGCCGACAAACATCAAAGCGAATATGGCTGAAGCTATACTCATACCGGACAAGAACCTCAACGAGGAGAACCGGCAGCAACATCAGCCAAAATCCGTGGGGTCACTCAATCTGTCCGATGGAAAGCTGAGAGCACTTTTGTCGATACCGCAGGATGTGCTTGATACCATACTGCAAATGCTGGCGGCGGAACGTTTCAAATATATCGTTATTACCGGCGACAAGCTGCACTACCGTCAGGCCATGGTGAAAAGCTTTCGCCTTGAGTGCGAGCTGGATGAAGATGATTTGCCACCGGAAGAAATTTAAGATTTTCCCGTAGTTCAGTAATGACGGCTGTCCACTCAACCAAAGCTGATCGCGCGAGGGATCGAAGCCGGATGGCCAAGACAACGCTTTAAGTGTTGGCTTGGTTCACGAGAGCCCGATCCGCGAAGCGGACGCGGCCACCGGAAATCCTGGCGGACTCAGTGAGCTATGTGTTTGCCTGTCGATGAATGTACCGTTCGGCCAATTTCGCAAAGGATGTGCTAATCGTCCTTGGACATCAAATGTTCACAGTAGGCACACAGACCGTGATTGTCGTATGAGACATTTTCGGGGGTGAGATCGGTCATGCAACGCCCGCATTCTCCTAGAACAAGACCGCACCAGACGCACCCGCCATGCTCTTCGGTGAGAAGGTATGCATCTAGCCCGCCTTCAGGGCAGGTTTGAACGGGTTGGTCCCCACCATCGGTCATGGCGATATAGCTCTCCGTGTTGAAGAGCGTTTCAAGGGCGATTTCCACTGCTTCTTCAGCCTGGAATTCATGACCACAGAGACGGCACCGGCAATCCAGGCTTTCATAGGATGCGTTGTCCGCGTCCTTCTGTTCGACAAGATCGGACTGACAATCGGGGCAACTGAACTGGGCATCCGCCAAAATATTGGCAGGCCAATCAACCTTTGCGAAAGAACTACGACAGGCATCAAGTTCGCGCACATATACCTCGCGCACATCGAGCATGACCTGCCAGGAACCGCCGAGAGACTCATGAGGTGCTTCGTCGATCAACCGGAATAGCTGTGCGACCACCGGAAAGGCCTTGGCGATGGCCTCCCGAACGGCATCGTGCGATTTCTCACTGAAATAGTGCTCAAGATCATTGCGAATGCGGTTGAGGTCATTGAGCGCAGATTGATCGATCGCCAGTCCAAAATCCCTGAACCGTTCCCCAATCGTGGCAAAGTCGATGGTCTGTGACGATGCCGGTGAGAACAAAACGCCGCCTTCCCCGTCAGGCACCGGCTTATAGCGGGCACCGATTACCTCATCCGGGTCGGCTTCCGGCGCATGGCGGATTAAAACCTCCTTCGCAAGAAGCAGGGTCCCCGCATAGAAGTTTCGCACCGCCGAGACAGCGCGTTTTGGATCGTTAGCCTGGTAGTCCTCGATTCCCAACTGGATAGATTGAATTGCGTTTTCAAATAGCCCGGTCATGTCAGTCCTTCACCACGGCCATGACAGGCTGCCACTATTGATCGATACGATGGTCGTGACGGCCGTCAGCACGGTAATCACAATCGTCAGAACGGCAATGGCCCAGGTGAGGACCACCATGCGCCCTTGCGCTTTGATATTCTCACGCGCGCTTAAGGCCGTCCCGTGTTCGATTAAGAGGTCACGAACGGACCGGTCCATTTCGCGAAGCCACCCGGACCGTTCGCTGATGTCTGCGCGTAACGCCTCTCCCAACGTAATATCTTTATCCCGATAAAGTTTGGGGTCGCAGGGCTTAAATGTCTCGACCTCAGAAAGAAAGGACCCTTTCTGTTCGGAAAGGTGCTTTAGGTCGGTGGTGGCGGCGGCAACATCGACGCTTTGCGCTATGTGGCCGCGGAGCCTATCAAGCTGCCGGAGGACCTTTGCCCGCTGTGCGGAACCGAATGTTGCGGAGTCCCTTGTCGTATTGAGGTGGCGCTCATATCCGGCCAGCAACCCAAGGAGCCCCCAACGGCTCAGCAGGCCGTTTACGTGGCGGTCAATATATGTTGTGTAAGAGGTGCGCCCGCCACCGCCATACGTTCGGAGCGTTTCATCGGAGACGGTATCCTCGCGGCAGGTCAGAACCGCATAAAACTGTTTTTCACGATCGCGGATAAGGGGCCAGACAAACTTGAGGCCCGGTAGCTTCTCTGCCTGCCAGGCGTCAAGATCGTAATCAATATTGAGGATCTCCAGCCATCTATCCGCCTGAGGGTCTCGGTCTTCCCTGCCGGGACACGGGGCTGTTTTACGTAGCGTTGTAAATTCACAGGTGGGAAATTCCCCGGCCAGCGCACCAGCGGAAAACACGCCCGGCAGGTTCGTGCGGAACCACCCTGCCGCCATTTCCCGCAAGTTGTCACGGATGCGCTTGATATCGGTTTCTTTTAGATGAGATGGACCGGGAAGACGGTAACCACGTCCGCGCAGCGGCTCTACTATGCTCTGCCGATCAAGCCTGAGGGCGTCTTCGAATTTTCGTCCATGTTCATCATCAAGCAGGAATCCGATAACGACACAGGTTACAGAGGACGTAAGGCTGTACATAGACGCCACCGCATAATCGACTCCCTCCGGCAACGGGGCTTCACGGCCGCGATAAAAGAAACGGCGGTCGCCATGGCGATAAAGCGGTCCCAGATTGAACCAGCCGCCGCCACGGGCGGACTCCCGAAAGCTTTGAATCCAGTCTACGGGACTACGGTCCGGATTCGTGGGGTCGTCTCTGTTCCAGCCGAGCTTTTCGAAACGATGAAGCAGTTCCGAGATTTGCGAGGGGGTATAGAGTTCGACGGCCCAGATGCATTTTGTATCTATGGTTTCGTCGGCAGGCGGTTCGGTTTCCGCATTGTCCCGGCTGTCGGTGCTGCGGGAATCTCGCAGGATGGCCGCCCGGTCAGGATCAGGAATGACGGAAGGAAATTTGCGATAGCCGTATTTTTGGAGACGATAAAACATACCATCGGGCGGTCCTCGACCGGACGGTTCCTGGCCAGCCGCCTCATCGTCGGCATCGTGACCAGATTCAGCCTCGACATTTTCGTGATCAGTTTTCCCGGTCATACGGCTCTCCGGTATCGACGAGCTCACCACACAGACCGCAAACCCCCTGGTAAGTCCAGCCTTCATGAACTTGAGAGGCGAGAGGCTTCACCTTTGCAATTCTGTGCATACCGTCCTCTGCTTTCTCGCAACGAACGGGCCACATAACTTCACGGTTTTGGAGGGCGATATCGAGGTCCTTCATTGAATGAATATCCGGAGGGCCCCCGAATACATCTTGATAAATGCCTTCCATCCGCTGCACTTCCTCATCGGTCAGAACCTCAAATTCGCGCGTGCGCGCACGATTAGATAATCGTCCCTCATTCTGATGCAAAAAGCGGAACAAGAGATCGATTGTGCGATCAGGCATATCGATGAAGCTGGTCACATGCTGACTGAAAAGGTCATATCGGCGCAAAAAATCAGTTTCATTTGGCAGGTCCTCTTCGATCGTTTTTCGAACGCACGCAAAGAGAAACTCCGCATGCGGCGTCGCATCGAAGTAGCGATAAAAATCCCCGGTGTCATTTAACACGCGGACATTGAAACGCTCGGTCGGCTCCCACTCGACGAGTGGCAACAAACGCGATGAATAGCTCTCGAGGACACGTCCATACTCATCGATCTGCTCAAGAATTGCTGCTGAGACCGGAAAAACGACGCCGGGCGGATTGAAGCCGCGTTGCGCCAGAACATGATGAATGAGGTAACGGTGAATACGTCCGTTCCCGTCATCATAGGGATGGATATAGACGAAACCGAATGCAAGTATTGTGGCCGCGATGACGGGATCAAGTTCCTGTGCCGGACCGCTGTCAAACGCAACCATCCCGTCAACCAAATCCGTCAGGTCTTCTGCCCGTGCACTGATATGGTCGGGCAAGGGCATACGGGTTTCGCGATCATGCTCGCCGATAAAACCGCCCTCATCGCGAAGTCCAAGCCTCACAAAACGATCATCGCCGATCACTATTCTTTGCAACCGCAACAGCTCATCAAGGTCGAGCGCCTGACGACCGGCCTCTCCGATAGCTCGCCCCCAACGCTGGATGCGATCTTGTGGGGGCCGCTCGCCCTCAATTGCGTAACTCGACTTTGAATCCTTCAGCAGTAAAAAGGCGGCGGTGCGCGCCAAAAGATCGCGCGGCACATCGACGACAATCTCCTGCGCGCGCTGCGCCAGGTTCAAATCAACAAACCGCTCAAGTGCTTCGGTCCGAAACGCCAGAGGACAAAATGAAGGCGTGCCCGGCAGGTTGTTCTTCACCCGATGCCGGGATGAGGTTTCACCGGACGCCGCCCATTGTTGCTTTGGATCGACAACAGTCACGTAACGCCCGTCCTCGGCATCAGGAAGATCGATCATCTCGCCAATCAGCCATTCATAAAGGAACCAGAGACGGCGTGAGTAAGTACCGGTCGGTTTCGACCGGACAAGAGCGGCAATTTCTTCTGGACCAACGGCCAAGAAGAGCCGCTTGAGAACAGCCAGGTCGAGCCCTTCATTTTTGAGAGCGAAGGTAAGATGACCTTCCAATGTGGGATGGGGCGCGTGACGTGGCGTGAGGATACGCCAGCCCCCTTCCTCCACTACTCGGTGACGTTCACCAATAGCTGAGAGTGTGCGGGGGAGCGGCACTGAAAGATCATGGGCATCAATCAGAGCGCTATAGCCGGCAGGGATCGCTTTCTCAGGAAGACGCTTCTCCTGAAAAACAGTCACTGGGCCTGAAAATTGATACTGTTCACGCTCTTCCATGAAAAATGACCCTTCTCTCTGAAATTCAGCACTCCATACCGAATCTCGTGAAATTTAATCATACCTCATGAAAAATGATCTTTCAACATATTTATTGTGAATTTTAATCTAATCAAGCCAAAGTCAATGAAATCTCATCCCTCCATGGTAGGTCGTAATCAGCGCTATCCTTTGACTCAGAGTAAAGACTCGAGTGCCGCCTGTATTTTCCCTGATGACGTGAGGGATTGAAGCCGAAAGACCAAAAAAACGAATTAAGTGATGGCTGGCTCACGAAAACCCCGTCCGAGTTGACGGACACGCCCAGCAACATTCGGGGCTCGGATCACTCAAAATCAGGCTAGCAACGCTGCCGCATTGTCGACTCGTTGAACCAAATAATCTCGCAAGTCGGTAAGCAAAGCGCGTTCCGCCCCTTCTGCAACGGCAATCATATCGTTTGCCTCCTCGATCGCCTTATGCAGAGTCAACCAGGGTACCGTGCCGTCATCTTCCATAAGCCGGCGAGCAATCGCCATTTCGTAATCCCGCCGGGCTGCATCATGCATAGTCTGTGGCGCTTCGACGAAAATTAACCGCTGCCCCAACGACCGCAATCGCTCGTCGGCGAGCAGTGGAAGCAAACCTGCTCTTTCTCCCCACTCCGATGCATGGAACCGTTCCATGACGGCCAGGTCGGCATTGTCTGTGAAGCCGTCATAAATCTGCTCCTCGACATGAACGGATGGCTCCCGCTCATCGCGGGTTGCCAGAAACGCCGAAATCAACCGTCCCGCGAAATCGCTATTTTCCCTGATCTGCGCGGCGCGCGCCTGAAGAATATCCAACGTGGGCGCATCTTCCCGCAACGCATCGGGTGCATCGTCGTAGGCAAGAACGACAGGGCTCGCATTCGTTCGCATAGCGCGAACCGGCTTGGGCGTTTCCGCCAATCGATCCGCGAGCTCATCATCTGATAATCTCAAAAGTTCATCAGGATCTATGCCAAGATTGAAGACAAGAAGTTCGGCCCCGTATTCGGGATTTTGTCCGATTGTCGTCACCATCCAGGAGTAAGATTTCCCATAGAAAAAGTCGGTAAGCGAAAACACCTCTTCTTCCGTAGCAAACTCCGTTACGGCGGCCTTTTGGGCAAACCGCACAAAATTTGACCAATACTCGGGAGCCCGCTCCGCAATCGCCTGGCACATATGAATGGTCGCTTCGACATCGCCCATCGCGTCATGGGCGGCTGCATGATCGAAACCGTTTACCGGTGCCAGACGGTCAAGTTTGAACACCTGCTTGCCACGCTCGTCGAGCGGGATGGCAAGCACGTTGGGATTGAACCGGGCAACAGCCTGAATCATACGCAAGCTATCGGTCCGGCAGTTGCCATTCGTGTTGGTGAGATAGGGGGCGTGCAACGTCTTGTAGAAAGCCTGACGCAGAAGATTCTCATCAAAGCGGAGGGAATTGTGGCCGATAAAAATAGCGGGCGACCATTCGGAGAGTTTCGCCTGAATGGCCCGCACCATTTCGTAGTGACTGGGCAAAGAAGGATCGGTGAGCTGCTCGACAGTAACGCCGGTAACACGCATCGCACCCGGAGAAGGAACAACGTAAGGAAGCAGACGGCATCGGATTTCAAAGCGATCCAGTTCATTCAGCTCGTAATCAGTTTTGATCGCGCCAAACTGTAATATCTGGTCGAAAGCGGTATTCGTGCCCGTCGTTTCTGTGTCGTAGAAAACGAAACTCATACCCCCTCCCCCACGGCCTCGGTATCAGGCGAACAAGTTGCCGAGCCTAAATCTCATTGCGGATGCGCTGACCTTATACTCTTTGGCAAGCGCGCGGACCGCACCTTCATCGTCAATATCAAATGGCTCAGCGTCCAAAGACTTAGCTAGAAATTCTACTGGCATTAACAACTCTGAGGCAAACAAGTTTGCCTCGATTTCCATTTCATTTACACCCGCGGAAGAAACTGAATCACGCATGAGCATCGGAAATTCCTTATCAACATGGATCTCCTTAGTGATCTCAGTGCGGTGCAACAGGAGATGCCCGATTTCATGCGCCATCGTAAATCTTTGTCGATTTGGATGATGTAACGCATTCACTCCAATAATCGGCGTTCCATCCTTGACGTAAACCATTCCAGAAAGCTCATCGTCGAGCGGAGAAAACCGCACCTGGGCTTCAATTGACTTCGCGATGCGTTCAACAGGGACAGGTGCTGCGGTGACGCCCTGCTCTTCCAGCAATTTTTGGGCATGTGATTGTATGGTTTTTCGGCGTTGTGTTCTCATGCGCCTTCCTTTCCTGAATTGTTGTTGGAATTCTCGAAGACATCACCCATCAGACTGAGGACCTCGCGCCGCTGCTTTTCAGTCAGCCCCTCCTCGGCAAGGGGCAAATCAGACGTAGCCACTTTGGATAGAGGCCTTCCTTGGGGAGCGAGAAGGAGATGGGAGGGCGATTCGAGATTTAGGGCTTTAGCGATCCCGAAAAGATGATGAACGAGCACCTGTTGGCGGCCGGCTTCTATATTGGCCAGTGATGCCCGTGAAATTCCGACGGTTTTCGCCAGACGGTCCTGCGTCCACCCCAGAGCTTTGCGCAAGCTCCTGATTCTGCTTCCTAAATTTTTGTAGATTTGGTCGGCATCCATAATTCTAACTATCATAAACATGATGGATGTCAATATCATAAACTATTTTGTTTATTTTACAAACATTTTTTTTGTTGGTTAATTTGACATTTTGGAGAGGCTGTGAGACGATTTGAATCGGAAAGGGTGCCAATGGGGTAATCCTGACAGACATGCAAAACTGGAAAGATTTGAAAAATGAGAGTGCACGAAGAAGCAAGTGGAAGTGATCCCGGTGTCGAAGCTGTTCTCGACGACATCATCGATCTTGAGGACTATGCCCGGCAGGGAAAAGCTCCGCCGCTCGCGCGTGGATATCGTCTCAAGATCAACGGTGACGCCTACGTTGTTCACGATCCCATCGTCACGGGCCGTGAAGTTTTGACGCTGGCCGGGCTGCTTCCGGCAGAGGACTACACCCTCCGGGTGAAGCTCTCCGGCCAACGGCCGCAGAAGGTCAGCCTCGATGAAGAACTAGATCTGCGCCACCCCGGCGTCGAGAAGTTCAAGGCCTTGCCGCGAGACCAGACCGAGGGCTGAGTCGATGGAACTTCGTCGCCAATTCGATCTGCTGCCCGAGGATGAAGAGTTCCTCGATCACTACGGGCTTCACTGGGAGACCATCATCGATGGTTCCCAGTGGGTCCTGATCCATGATTTTCAGGTGCCGGATGGATACAATCACGCCTCGGTGACAGTCGCCATCCGCATGGAGACGGGTTATCCGGACACGGCCTTGGATTTCTTCCCGATCCTCGCACGGAAGGACGGAAAGCAGATTCCTGCAACGGATGCCAAGCAAGCTATTGACGGCCAAACCTTCCAGCGGTGGTCACGCCACCGGACACCCTTGAACCCTTGGAAGTTCGGGTTCGACAATATCGGAACGCACATCATTCTTGTCGAGGATTGGCTGGATCGGGAGTTTGAGAAATGTCCGATCTAGTAAAGCCCCCCATAATCCTGTCGATGACAGGCGACCAAATCATTCATTAGAAAAAATTCTATTCCCTGGCGATGGAAATGAGGCTGTTGCTCTTCTTCTTTGCGGACGACGCGAAGGCGACCGTCGCCACAGGCTGGTGGCCCGAGAGGTTCATCCCCTTTCACCCGCCTCATACACCATCCGAACACCAACCCTTGTGACGTGGCAAACGGACGAGATCGCACCGCTGCTCGACCGCGCAACCGCTGAACGTCTATCGGTCATCAAGGTCCATTCACACCCAGGCGGGCATCCGAAATTTTCCGCGTCGGACGATCAGAGCGACGAAAAATTGATCCCCATGATCCGGGGATGGGTCGAAGCAGACATTCCGCATGGCAGTGCAGTTATGCTGCCTGGCGGTCAGATGTTTGGCCGCGTGTGGGGCCCCGGTCAAGGCTTTACGCCAATTGAATGCATCAACATCGTCGGTGACGACCTCTATTTCTGGTATGCCAATGCAGGACGAAATGATTTGCCGGGGTTTGTTGCATCGCACGCCCAAGCCTTCGACGAAGGCACGATTGAGCGTCTCCAACGGCTGTCAATCGCCGTCATTGGAGTTTCCGGAACCGGCAGTCCAACGATCGAACAGCTGATGCGGCTCGGTGCGGGCGAGATTGTCACTGTAGACAATGACATAACCGAAGACAGGAACGTCAACCGGATCCTCCATTCGACGGCGAGGGACGCTGTCCTCCACCGGCCCAAGGTCGATGTTATTGGCGACGCCATCGACCGTGCCGGACTTGGGACACGCACGCGTAGTCCGTTTGAACGGCAACCTGTGGGACCCTGATATTGTTCGTGCGGTCGCCCAATGTGATGTCGCCTTTGGCTGTATGGACAGTATCGACGGGCGGTATCTGCTGAATACTCTCGCAACCTTTTACACCTTGCCCTATTTCGATATTGGAGTGCGCCTCGACGCAGTGCGGGACGGACCGGAGAAAGGCAAAATTAGGGAAGTCTGCGGCACCGTGAATTACCTCCAGCCAGGTCGATCAAGCCTGATGAGCCGGGGGCTATTCACAATGAAGCAGGTCGCCGCTGCCGGGCTACGGCGCAATGATCCCACCGCACATGACCGGCAAATGGAGGACGGCTACATCGCTGGTGTGGAAGGCAACAGGCCCGCCGTCATCAGTGTCAACATGTATGCCTCATCATTGGCCGTGAATGAATTTCTGGCGCGGCTGCACCCCTATCGCGAAGAGCCGAACTCTGAATTTGCGGCGGTGGAGTTCAGCCTCGCCAGCATGGAGCTTATGCCCGATCGAGATGAAGGCCGATGCGAAATCCTCACCCGACATGTCGGTAAGGGCTACGTGACGCCCCTGCCCCGCCAGCTAGAACTGGCTGAAAGGCGGGTGGCATGAACTGGTTGAAACGAAATTTCACGCTATGTCGCGATGCGCTATATCGATGGTTTGTTCTGCCATACCGTACGGAACTTGTCGAAGAAACTCTTCCGCAACACCTCGGTCGCAAGACGCTGTACATCGTCGAAGAGGACGGGTTTCAGGAGCAGGCAGCAATGCTCTGCCCGTGCGGCTGTAAACGCATTCTCCATATGAATCTGATTCCAGACGAACGCCCCTGTTGGTGTATCACTAGCCATGAAGATGGAACGTCTACGCTTCACCCCTCTGTATGGAGAAAGAAAGATTGCGGCTCACATTTTTGGTTCCGGCGTGGACGCGTCGTTTGGTGCAGAGGGCAGGCTTAGCCGAATGGCCTAGCTCAACACGAGGTTTGGTTCATGGGAGCCCGGTCCACAACTCAAGGGCGCGCTATTTTCTAGGTCAAAAGCTTTTCTAGAAACCACCAACTAGAGTGAGTGTGCGCTTTACAATGCCCTTAAGTTCACCATCATCGATCGGTTCTGTCGCTGCATTAGGGTTTCCGTGTTCTCCATGGTGGTAACGGCTGGAGTAAGCATTTAGATCATCAAGATCGTCCGAAATTTGAATGAGGGGATGATCTTCACCAGCGGCACGTATTTTGCCAATAATGTCACCCAGCCAATCCTGATCGCCAAACTGACTGGGGTACAAGTTGCGACAAAAGCCCTCCAGAACCGGCCAAATTTTTTGCACAACATCGCGTGGGTTACCCTCATTATCGCTGTAATACCTTTGAAGCGTCTCAACATCGGCGCGGTACCGCGCTTTAACAGCTTCCTCAATATCCCACTCGGCAATGGTTGTGTTGTTCTCGCCGACACGGCCCAACTGAATCGTTTTACGATCACCAGGCGACAATCGGCTCCAAAGCATGTGAAGAAAGTTCTGATTGTGCGAGAGAACAACAACCTGTGCGCATTGCTCACCAATACGTTTTATCTGCTGGACGGTCTGGCTCTGTCGAAAAGCATCCTGGCTATTAAACGGATCATCGAGGACAACAACGCGCTCAGCCAAGTCAGGGTCGCGCTCCAACTCCGCAAAAAAGAAAGCGAGGGCCAATGTATTGCGGTCACCGGAACTCAGTGTGTTTTTGAAGCTGGGGGTATCGAGAGGTGTTGACGAATCGCCGAGATCAACCGGGGTTTCATTAATAAGGATTTTATAGCTAGAACTCGCCGTCCCCCCCCGATACGTATGGGTCGGAGAAGAGATCCGAAAGTCCGCGTGAAATCGATCTAGGTTGCGGTTGATGCTTTGACCGTAATGCTCGATTAAAGCTTCGGTGTGTGCATCAAGCTGTGCACGCGCCTCTTCTTTCTCACCTTCAAGATCTATCTTCTCTGCCAAACGTGTGTTGTAAGCCTCACATTGATCGGAAACGTCGTTGGTGTGACGGGCTTTTTGTGCCTTAAGCCATGCAAGTTCCAGTTCAACGGCTTGAACGTCAGCCTCACCGGCTTCTTGTTTTTTTGCGGTTAGGGCAGTGTTTGATGTCCGAACCGCACCGTTATAGGCAACGACAGCAGCCGAAACTGTTTCATAGGCTGCTACTGCGGTCTGGTACTGTTCATCAGGGTCGAGGGGCTCTAACAATGCAGCCTGTTTCCGGCGAAGCAGGGATATGGCTGCGTCGCGTAGGTTAGAAAGTGCCTCGGTGAGGTTTATGTCTGCCGGTATGAGCGGAGCTTCAAAAACGCAATAGTCTGACCAGAATTCAACACCATTTGCGTTCTGTTCGGCAGTGCGTTCGACACCTGCAATCTGACGTTCTCCAAGGCTATCCTCGATGGAAGTTATCATTGCACCGACTTCATCACGCAGTTCGTGATAGGCTTCACTAAAAAATGTCCTGTAGGCCTCGATCAGATCGATACCCCGGAGATCCTGGCTGCAAAACGGGCAATGATCATCACGGATGTATCCAAGTCCTTCAGACACCCAAGGCTCACCACGAGTTCCCATTTCGTGATGCTGGATATGGTCGGTGACACGACGTTCGGCCTCAGCTCCGACACCATCCAAAGTTCTACCCAACAGTTCGGTAAAGCCTTCCGCCAAATGAGGCAATGTAATCTCTTCAAGCAGTGCACGCTGTTGAATCTGATCAGTCCGTTTGACAGCTTCTAATTCTCGCTCCTTGGCAGCGATTACCTCGTCAATCCTCTCGTTTTGTACAAATCCCAAGAATTCTTCAATTTGCATGCCGGGCGGCATATACCGCTGCACCGTTGCCTTGGCATCTCGGATTTCGGTGTTCTTTGTGCGGAGTTGGCCTTCCAGATCATCAAGCCGCCTGACGAGAGAAACCCCATCACTCCCGATGATGACGCGGTAAAGATTGCGGCGCTGCTCAGTATCAACGGCCTCACCCGAATAAACATTTTCGGTTATGTAAGTCGCGTCGAACACGGCGAGTTGTGGCAGCGTTGTACTCCATTCCTCGTTCGCAAAGTTCGCCGGACCGCTAGCGAGTAAAACCCGAACATCGGGCGGATCAGCGCTTCCCAGCGTTTGGCGGCCAGTAATGTAAGCAGGTTCGCCAGATTGGAGAGAGCGTAAAACGGCACAAAGAGTAGTTTTGCCGCGCCCATTGGGTGCAAATATCAAAGTGTTTTTTCTGTGGGTGACATCTCCGGAGGCCGCTGCACTAAGAAAGCGGCCAACATTCTTGACCGATATGATTTTGTTGAGTGCCATTGGCTCACCCCCCAACTTTATCGATCAATTGTGCCCGAACATCCTTACCTTCATCGTCCTTTACGGCCATGATGTACAAGCCTTTGCCGGCCATCTTCTTTTCCCACAACTCGCCAATCAGGCGCTTTTCGCGCGTTTCAGGGTCGTTCAATAGATGTGCCCCCTTATATTCGACAACAAGGAATCTGCCGTCTGTCAATTCAGCCACAAAGTCTGGATAGGTCCACCCTTGCGCCAACGGCAACCTGAACGACGCCGGATGCTTAGCTATGTTGCGAAGCCAGTGCTTCATCTCAGGCAAGCTTTCCAGGGCCATCGCACATTGGAACTCCTCGCCACCATCGCCGCCATCAATTTCCGGCACCACTTCAAGATAATGCTTCTTAAACTTGAACTTCCCTCGATACGGTTTTTGTCCATCGTACATACCGTCTATGAATTCAAACGGCTGAACGAAAGAAACATCCGGTTTGGCTTCGGGCGCAAAAAGATGTTGTTGATATGCCTTTTCTGCCTCTGTCGTTTTCATCGCGCGGATCAGTTCAGTAAGCTTCCGTGCGAGGATAAATTTCGCCCGCCACAACGCGCTTAGCGAAATTCCGCGCTCGCCTGCCAAATGACTGACGTGGGCCAGACACCACTTCAGTCGTTCGGACTGACTAAAACGTGGGTCGGCGATAAGCTTATCCAATGCCAGGGCAAGGTTGTTCTCGGTCCAACCTTCAACGTTCACGTCGAGCGACAACTGCTCATCCTGCGAGGCATAGGAGATTTCTAACTTCCGGCCATCTAGATCGATTTCGAAAGTGTTGGCCTCATCCCTTATCGTGAAGGAACCTTCATCCAACTGCGCCGGGTAATCTAGAAGCGACCAATCATGAAATTCGTCAAAAACTTCAGGATCGGCGAGCTCCAACTCTCCTTGAATCTTAGAGACCAAGCGTGGAACAGAAAACGGCACCCGCCGCGCAGCAGGTGAGAGTTCCTTCTCCACACGATGCTTGAACTCTGCCGCGCGCTCCCGGAAACCTTTCCGCTTGGGCTCCGGAACAGCGCTTTCGAGTGCTGATAGAGTCTCATCGGTAACATGACCTGTAACGGTTACTTCGACTTTCCCCTCATCCGTCGTCGCCTTCAGATATTTCCAACGCCGCCGGCGATTTATTCGTACTTGTATCTTGCCGATCAGAAACGCAACACCGGGAAGGCGCGCCAACAACGCGGCAACGCTTGCCAATCGAAAGATATCCCTCTCTGGCAAAGTCTTTTTCCTTTTGGCAAGGAGACTTCTTTCAAGAAGTTTGAGATCATCCTGCTGGCGGGCCGCGAGTTTGAAGGTTTGAGTGGCGTGCGCTGCCAGAAGCGCGGCTTTCTCCTTTCCATGCAACTGTCGTCGCTCAGCCTGCATGATGGCCAATTGATCGCGGGCTGCCTGCCGGTGTTTTTCGCGCTGCCAGACCGCATCAATATTCTCACGGCCAGTGTTTTGCTGCGCAGCAATTTGGCGCGCTTCTTCTACGTTGGGCAGGCTGTCTGGCGGGAAATCCTCTTTTAGGCATTCGCGGATGTCCTTTGTTCGCACGCTCCGGTCATCGATCAGTTTTGGCAGTGCATTTGTCTCACCGTAGCGATCGACCAGAACATAGGGCCGCCGACCGTTGGCCAATATATAGCCAAGCTCTTCCAACGCCCTCACAAAGGCGTGCGCGCTATCGCTCTGGTGCCAGGCCTTCGTGACCTCTGTTTTGCGCTGGTCTTTGCTTATTCCAGTACGGTCTTGTTGGGCCTTTTCGTAGAGTGAAAGCTGATCATGATGGTGATCATCATCGTCGTCGAAATCGCGACAATACCCATCAGGAAGACGAAGATCATGATCGTGGGCGAATTCGCGTGTGACCATCATCAACTTCAGGCGATCAAAGGAAATCTGAATGGCCTTTCCTTGTCTTAGATCGACACGAGACCAAACAACATGGCAATGCTCACGCGGCGCACCGTCCCTGTCCGCCTTGACATGGAAAACAATGACGCGGGGTTGTCCGGTAAGACCGAGACGTTCCTCCACGCGATCGACATAATCTTCGTACTGGTCGCGGGTGAAATGGCTTTGTCCAGGATCGGGATTGATCGAGAGGCTGTAGAGGTATTTTCGGCAACGGGTCAGATTATGGGCAACCGCCCCCCATTCGGCGAATACCCCGTGCAAGTCTTTTGCGACCGCCCCGCGTATCGAGACGACTTCGACCTGCTCATTGTCATGAGCGTTGAGCAAATGGGTTGCAAGGTCTTGGCCGGAAGCACGCTGAGAAGCGAACGGGATCACGGTGACCTTCCCAGTCCGTTGAGAAGGACGTTGCGGATGGTGGCCAACTCTTCAAGGGCCGAGTCGATCCTGTCTCTACTCGCTCCGTCGCTGGGTTCAGTCTCATCGAACTTATCGTAGAGCTGTCCGGCAAGAGCGAGTAATTGCGCGAGGTCATTTTGGCCAAATTGTGGGGGGCGTCGTTTTCGTGGGGCCGATGATTCGAAAATGGCCTGGGTAATGAACGCGTTCATGGATAGGCCGGAACGAAGTTGACGCGCATAAAGCTCAGCCCGTAGTTCCTTTGGCGGGCGGTAGGATATTGGCGGTAACCGCTTATGTTTAGTGTCATCCGACATGAGACCTCTCTATTAGGGGTTCGATGCCGGTTCCTCCCGCCACAATTTTCGCGCATCCAAGGTTGCGGATACCTTGGTCGAGGAATCCAAAGGGCGCTGAAGGCCTTTTGGTCGTGGTCCATGGGGGCGAAATCCCTGGTCCATGGAAGTGCAGAGGGAGAGGCGAAATCTCCCTTTGCTCGTTGCCAATGCCCACTCGCTATGCGCTTCGGGCTTGGGGGTTTCCAAAGGGAGAGCGAAAGTCCCCTTTTGGTCGCGATGCACCGACGAAACGGTGCCTGCGGCGGTTGGCCTCGACGGCCACAATTATTCTATACCGCCGCATCACTCCCTTGATGAATACGTCGCAAAGTCGTCGGATTCACATTAGGGAGTCCCTGGGGGTGCCAACGGGGGATGGGAAATTCCCCTGCAAGGTGAGCGTGGTATTACCCACGCACACCTTGTGTTTAACCCTATTAGGCCTTTTGGCCCTTCTTTTAAGGATAACGCAGATTCGATTAATTTCGTTTTAAAGCTATTCCGGCCGCCACCGGCGTAGCCTGTCTCGTCCCGTTTGAGTCTGTATTTTCACAACGCCTCTTTCAAATTGTGGAAACAACGATATGCCATCGACTACCCACAGAAAATAAGTACACGGACTCGCAGGCCGAGCATGCTGCCAAATCCAGTAATTCACATTGAAGGCAGATTGTTTTTTATAGCTTCAGAAAAGTTACTGTGCTCGTGGTACCAGCAAAGAAGTAGCGGCCATAGGGGATATCATGCGCGCCTCTAGGTCAAAGTGGTGCCCATTGCGAATGGGTCGCCACAGGCCAGAATAATTCCTCGCAAGGCTGATGCGATATGTAACGCGATTGAACAAACTGATTTGTCCCACAATGTGGTTGTTGTCTGAAGTCCAGTTGATCGTGACAATATGACCGTCCGTCTGCCTGAGCGTTCGACTATCATCGGCCAATATGGGCGTGTCGTCGGCATCCACCAACAAATATTCTGGGGCTACACCGTACCGAACGTAGGCTCGGATTGGGTCAAAGTCGGGCTTCAGCACGAATTCCCTGTCTGTCATATACGCAAGGTAGTTAAACACCATTTTCGCTATACAACGCTTAGCAAGGGGATCGATCATCGTATTGACGTAGATTTCTATTTCGTCACCTAGTTGCGGCAATTCGAAGTTTCCCTGCAGCTGAAAAGAAATTCCTCTTTCGGACAACAATGAGACTAGCCGATCCTGCATTTCATCAGATGGCGCGAGGATTCTGATTTGGCCTTGCCGATCATAATCTGTAGGGATCACAACGGCCGGATCAGCGAGTTCAGATTCCGTTAAGTAAGTCCAGCCAGCCTCTGCTACTTTCGGCAGACCAACTTGTGCAACAGGTTGCACCGTTCTAATGCCGTTAGAGACATCAAGCCGTAATCGAAGGCCGGACCATTCGCCATCGACCGCTGCGGTAAATGTCAATCTGTCATGCGGCCAATTCTCGACCGAGGTAGTCTGTCCATGTTGAAGTCGGTCATAGGCTTCGAGACTATCGCGCGCGAAGACCACTTCGAGATTGTCGCCGAAAAACTGGTTACAGGTCCGGCACACCATATCGGTAAGCGTGAGATTGTTTTCGAAGGTGCCAAACGAACGTGAAATCACGTGCTCGGTGTTGAATCCGTCGGACGAAATCTCTTCACGGCAGTAGATGCATGTTAGATCTGGCATGGATTCACTTTGCTGGCTCGACGGTACTCGTCAACTACCAGGATTACTTTATCCACGAATATTTTGGTGCGGGCGGGGGGACTTGAACCCCCACGGGCTTACGCCCAACGGATTTTCATACCATCTACGACTTTCGCCGCAGCACACCAGAAGTTCGGGTGTGCCTTTGTGGCCTGGACTATCCCTTCACCGTAGCGTGCGCCTTAGGTGCTGCCCGTCTAGTCTCTACACCTTCCCGATCGAGTCCTCGATCCGGGCTTGGCTCGGGATTGCCATTTTACAGGTTTCCCCGAATTTGAGCAGTTCTGCATCCCGTGTTTCCACGGAAGCACTCAAGCTTGCTTTAAGTCCGTTGCGTCTACCAATTCCGCCACGCCCGCATGAATGTCTTGTATAACGACGGTCCTCACCAAGGACCAGACTTATTCACTTTTCTCCTCTTTGTTGTTGGATTTCCGTGGTCGAGAACGACGGACATTGATCGCAGCAGTATCAAGCGTTGTCCGAAGATGGACCGCATAGTGCTTCTCGATCATCTCAACACTTGTCCGGCAGTTCTTTGCAATCTGATAAATGTCCGCACCATCCATCAGCCTGAGACAGATATATGTGTGACGCAGGGAATAGGCGGTGCGCCGATTTCCCTCGCGATCAAACTTCAAATTTTCTTCCTTCAGGATCGTGTTGAAAAGCTGACGATGATGCTTAGGAAAGATCAGTTCAGTTTCGTCTTCAGGCTTATTGCGTTTCAGTAGTCTTTTATATGGAGTCACTGCCCCGGGCATGCTCATGCAATACCCGACGCCACGTTTGCCGCGCACCACGATCTCCAGAATTTCATCACCGCTGTGATCGTCCTCGACAATCGTTACATCTCGATATTCGAGACGCATCGCCTCGTCAGGACGCAAGCCGGTGTTCGCCATGAACAGCACGAAATCATGAAGCTGTTGGCTCTCCCATTTGTAGCAACGCCGTTTAGGAGACTGCGCTCGACGGCGGGTGGCCTCGTAGAGTTGTTTGTATTCCTCCGGCGAGAACCATGCGCGATGAGCAACCTTCCCGGAGCTTCCATAAGGCTCGGAAAGGTCCGGCATGTATTTGAGCCAGCCATGTCGCACAGCAGTTTTAAGGACCTGCCGCAAACAAACGATTTCCTGATGCATGGTGCTACGAGCGGGTGGTTTGCCGCGCTCTATGGTCGTCGCCTCATGCCGATGTATTCGATACTCCTGCACCTGACCGGGTGTGATTTCGGACAGGCCCATAGACCCGAAGAACGGAATCAGATGGATTTTTAGACGGCGCTTGTGACCTTCGACATATCGAGGATTGCGCTGGCCTTGCGTGATGATTTCGTATTCGCGCTCAAATTGCGCAGCGGCTTCTTTAAAGGTTTTCTCAGACTTGATCTCACCGGTGCGCAGCTTGCCGCGCAATTCCAAGTACCAATCCTCAGCGACCTGCTTGGCCTGGGCGAGGCTCTCTTCCTTTGTGCTGACGCGACGGTTCTTGCCGGCTTCGTAAGCTGAACACTGCCAGAAGCGACTGCCATCACGCTTATAAACGTGAAGCTTGCCGCCCATCAGATCGTGGGTAACGGCCGTTTTAGTCATGGTTGAACGGCCTCCTAAAAGGGCCTTTTTGTGTAAGGACTGTGAAAGCCAAACAATCAGGGGGAATTATATCAAGTTACTGATTTATAGCAATTATTTTTCCATATTTTCAAAAATTGTCCGACTTTAAGTCCCTTGTGTTTACCAATTTCACCACGCCCGCTCTCAGCCGCCCGGGGCAGGTTGGGATCGCCCCAGTGACGCGGGAAAACTAGCCCGCTGCCCGGCCCTTGGCAAGCGCGGCGGGGCGCCAACCAGTCTGTGCCGAAGGGAATTCTTAAACCTTGTGGCGCAAAATGGTTGGGTTGATTTCGCCCAGAGGACTCATCCATGGACCGCAACCTTCTCTGCTTGATCGCTGCTCTCACCCTCACATGTTTGATCGCCCCGAAGCCGGCGCTTGCCGCCGACGGTGACGCGGGCGGCGGCATCGTCTATGAGGTGCGGGCCGGCGTCCTCGATCACGACACCGACGGTCTGTGGAGCGGCTTCAACCGGGAATCAGGCGTCGACGCCAATCTGGAATTCATCTTCACGCCGCACCTGGAATTCATCTTCACGCCGCACCTGGAGGCGCTCGGCGGCACGGTGCGGCCGGCCTTGGGCGGGTCGTTCAACTCGGCCGGAGACACCTCGAAGGGTTATTTGGCAGCGCGCTGGGAGATCGAGCCCACGGACAATCTGTTTTTCTCGCTTGGCATCGGAGGTGCCGTCCATTCCGGCGAGCTGGACCTTGTCGACAATGACCAAAAGGCGCTGGGTTCGCGGGCGCTCTTCTATTTCCCCATCGAGCTCGGCTACCGCTTCGACAACCAATACAGCATCTCCGCCTTCTTCGACCATGTGTCGAACGCCTGGCTCGCCGACCCCAACGAGGGTATGGACACGCTCGGTGTGCGCCTGGGCTACCGTTTCTAGGGCGCCGCGCTTTCTCGTGGAACTTGCCGGACCGACGCCATAGATTGGCGGACATGGACGATCCTGGCGAATTCCACGCACCCGATTTCGACGCCGCTTTCAAGGAAAAACTGGGAGCCCTGTTCCGCTGGCGCCGCGACGTTAGGCGCTTCCGCAGCGATCCCATCGACGGCGACGTCATCGACCGGCTCTTGGGCCTGGCGGCGCTGGCTCCTTCGGTGGGCAACAGCCAGCCGTGGCGTTTCGTCAAGGTCAACGATCCGGACCGCCGCGCCGCCGTCAGGGCGAGCTTCGAGGCCTGTAACAAGGACGCACTCGCCGATTACCACGGCGAACGGGCCAAGCTCTATGCCCAGCTCAAGCTGGAGGGGTTGGACAAGGCGCCGGTGCAGCTCGCCGTCTTCGTCGACGCCGAAACCGACGTCGGCCGCGGCCTCGGCCAGAAGACCATGCCGGAGACGCTGAACTATTCCGTCGTCGCCGCCATCAACCACCTGTGGCTGGCGGCCCGGGCGGAGGGCATCGGCGTCGGCTGGGTGTCGATCCTGGAGCCGGACCGGATCAACCAGGCCCTCGACGTGCCGGCCGGTTGGGAGCTGGTCGCCTACCTCTGCGTCGGCTACCCGGAAGAGGATCACGAGGTGCCGGAACTGGTCCGCGCCGGTTGGCAGGACAGGCTCGATATCTCCCAGTTCGTCATCGAGCGATAATTCAATATCAAAAGATCAAGGGTCGGAATCCCGCTCCTGGCCCAGGCTCATGATGCCGATGCCCATGGCCACCGATCCGAAGGTCACGGCCAGGCCGAACCCCATCAGAAAGACGCCGAGCACCGGTGTCTCCGAACCTGCGACCAAGGAACCGATGCCGCCCACATCGAAAAGCAGGATGGCAACGAGGAGAAGAGAGGCGCCGGTCAGGCCGCCAGCCAGGTGTTTGAGCAGAAAGCGGATGGTGTCCCGTTCGTGTCGATGCAGCTTTTCGCCGGCCAGCCAACGCCGGGTCGACCGCCACCAGCGAGGACCGCTCATTTCAGGGGATCGACCCCAGCGTGGTCGGCCAGCGGTTCGGCGCCGAGGTCGCGGACCAGGCCGCGCACCCGTTCGGCGACGGAGGCGACGCGCTCCGGGTCCAGGCCGCGGACGACCAGGCTGACGCCCAACCTGCCATCACGGACGAAGGGGTAGCTGCCGATTTCCAGGTCCGGATTGTCGGCCTGGATACCGCCCAGGGGCCCGCCGACCTGGCCTTCCTGGACATGGGCGACGATGGTTTCCGAGGCCATGGGCCGGCCGCCGGCGAGCCTGTGGCGGAACCCTTCGAACATGGCCTGCATGATCCGCGGTACGCCGGGCAGCACATAGACATTGTCGACGCGGAAACCCGGTGCCTTGCTGACCGGGTTGTCCAGGAGCTCGCAACCCTCGGGAACATCGGCCATGGTCAGGCGCGCCTCGGTGATGTCTTCCGGCTTGTAATGGCTCTCCAGCAGGGCGACGGCGCGCGGATCGCGGACCAGATCGAGCCCGAAGGCTTTTGCTACCGAGGCCGACGTGATGTCGTCGTGGGTCGGTCCGATGCCGCCCGTGGTGAAGACGTAGTCGTACTTCGCCCGGAGTCGATTGACGGCGGCGATGATCTCGTCCTCGACGTCGGGGATGATGCGGGCTTCGAGAAGGCGGATACCGAGATCGTTGAGCTCGCTCCCCAGGTACTGCAGGTTGGCATCGCGGGTGCGCCCCGACAACACCTCGTTGCCGATGATCAACAGCGCCGCGCTGACGGTGCCGGATGCGGGTTCGTCCATCGTCGTCCTCTCAGGGGGAATCCTGAGCCAGTCTATCAAAAGCCGCGGTTCAGGAAAGGGCGGCGACGGCGGCGGCGATGTCGCCGGGTACCCGGCACAGGTGATCGGCGCCGCTCGATCTCAGTTCCCGTTCATCTCCGAAACCGTAGAGGACGCCGATGGCGGCAATACCGTTGGCCCACGTGCCGACCATGTCGTGGCGGCGATCGCCGATCATGACGCTCTCGCCGGGCCGCAGGTCCTCCGTCTCCAGGAGATGGGCGAGAGGTTCCGGCTTTTCACCGAGCCGGCCGTCCATCTCGGCGCCGTAGACGCCGCGGAAATGGCTGTCGAGCCCGAAATGGCGCAGGATCTCGACGGCGTAGAGCCGCACCTTCGAGGTGGCGAGGAACAGCCCGTGCCCGGCCTCGGTCATCCGGGCCAGCAGTTCGGGGATGCCGTCGTAGACGCGATTTTCGTAGAGGCCTTTGGCGGCGAAACGCTCGCGGTAAATTGTCACGCCTTCCTCGACGAGCGCTGGGTCGTCGCTGTCGAGAAGCTTGCAGAAGGACTCACGGATCGGCGGGCCGATGCACCAGGTGAGATCGCCCTCGCACCTTTCCGCATATCCGAGCCGTTCAAGCGCATGGCGGATACAAGCGACGATCCCTTCCTCCGGGTCGGTGAGCGTGCCGTCGAGATCGAAAATCAGGTTCATGGATATCCTGGGCGGCAAACCGGAACAGTGCGCATCGATAGCACCGGGTGGCGGTCCGATCAAAACCGATGTTCACGGGTGATCTTCACGGGACACAAAAGAAAACGGCCCCGGGGAGCGCGGGGCCGTCGTCCGAATGCCGGTCTCGCCGTGCCAAACGTAAGTGCTCAGTCGGCGCTGACGATCCGCCACGAACCGTCCGGCTGGCGGCAGCTGGTGCCCCAGGCGTCCCGGCGCTCGCCGCCGATGTAGACTTCCGTATGGTATTCGCGGCAATAGGCGCCGGAGGTCCTGTCATAGCCGTCGCGGGTCGGGGTGACGTTCCCGTAATTGCCGGAATCCGGATTGCTCCAGGCGATGGTTTCGCCCAAGGGCGCCGCCTCGGCCCGGGACTGGGCGCGGCCCAGGTGCAGGCGGTCGGCACGGTCCAGCGACTGGCCGATGTTCTGGCCGAGCAACCCGCCGGCCAGCGCGCCGACGGCGACGGCCGCCAATTGGCCCTTACCGCTGCCGACCTTGGATCCGGCCCAACCGCCGAGCCCGGCGCCGAGCAGGCTGCCGGCCAGTTCCTTGTTACCGGCGTTCTGGGTGATACAGCCGGTCGCCAGCACACCGACCAGGAGAACCGCCACCGCTGCTTTCAATTTCCCGCCGATACCGGTCCATTTCGTTGTCATTGCTTGCTCCTCCATGCGAATCACCACGGCCAAATTCGTTCATGCATAATGATTTTATATTCATAACTGCATTTATTTTTAATGTCAATTTTTAAATATAAATTTGCATATACTTTCCTCTATTCTAATATTTTATACTGTTTTTCAGAGGGTTAATGGATGATCGGAACGCGTCGTACTCAGCAATTTCGTCTACGATCATAGATTTGTGATTATATATTAATTGCACTTACGCATGTTTTTGTTACGATTCTGAAAAGAACCGAAAGACGGCCGGGAAGACCTAATGAGAGACAAACGGACCGTGGCCCTCACCTACAACAACGCTCAGCATCAGGTCTACATGGCCTTCACCGACAAGGTCGGCGTCAACTGGCTCGATGTCTTCGAGGGCAATACGGAGTTTTATTCGGCCGCCTATTGGGATCTTCTGACCCGGATCTGGCGGACCGGCGGGCCTGTCCGCAAGACCGATGCGCTTGGCTTCATGACCGGAATCAAGAGCCCGCACACGGCCGGCAAGTACGTGGAGGTGGCCCTCGAGCACGGGCTCCTGGTCGAAGACGACAATCCCATGGACGCACGCTCCAAACTGCTCAGGCTGTCCGACGACATGAAGGACCGCCTCGACGCCTTCTTCGACCACGCCATCTCGGAACTGCGCAAGGCGTCCCGCGAGGTCGACATCAAGGGGCCGTCGCCGGAGGAGCCGTAACACCCCCTTTCGCAGGGTTCCCTATGCCGGGACTTGGCGGACGGCCGCTTTTTACTACACAACGGGCGTCGATGGTCGGCCACCGATAAGGCGGCAGTATCCCAGGAGCGGCCGATAAGGGATGTTGCGGTGAACGTCTTTTTTTGATCAGAAAGCGGGCGTCAGAGGATCAGCACCCGATTGACTGGATATTGCATTGGCTGCTTGAAATCCCAATTCACATTCCGGATCCGTCCAAGAGTGGCCTCGCGGCTCAGCTTCGCTCGACAGATCGCACCGACCACCAAACGCCCATGAGCGCGATGCAAATACCGGCGAGGCTCCATGCTGACGGTGCGGAGCCCGAGAATACAAACACGTAGAGGACGCCAAACACGGCCTCAAAGACGATAAGTTGGCCGAGTATCGACGTCTCTAGCAGTTTCGACGCTCTATTGAACAGTACCGTTCCGAACCATGTCGAGCCTCCGCCCAAGATGACACTCCAAACCGCAACATCGAACAGCTCTGCCAGGTCCAGCGACAATGGGTTGCGGGCGAGGCCAAAAGCCCAGCCGAGCGGAAGCCCCAGCAGAGCGATGCCGAGCGATGCAATACCGACAACCGAGCTCCAATCCGTTTCGGAGATGGTGTTCGTCGACCTCAGAAAACGCGCATTGCTCACGGCATACCAAGTCCACATCACAAGGCTCGCCGTCACGCAGACGATCGCTACAGGTGACAGAGCCCCAAGGTCTCGAAAAAAATCTGTCTTCGCGGCATTGAAAAGAAAGAGCCCTGCTCCGAACACGGACAATGGGCCTATCACGGTACCAAGTGGGTTGCGCGGCTTCCCGGTTCGTCCGGCCAAAGCGACCGTCACGGGCAGCATGCCGATAATTAAAACCGCCATCGTCGCGTCGCCGAGTTGGATGCCGGCGACGAGCAGCACGTAGTAAACAACATTTCCGGCAAGCGCATAGGCTACGGCGCGGCGGATCAGCGGCCCAGGAAGCGCGGCGAAACGGCCAAACCCAAAGAGGCCGACTGAGATCAAACCGTATACGATGAACCGCCCCATTGCGATCTCGATCGAAGATGCGGACGGAATCGCGAGCGGCGCAGCGAAGGCCAACGCCCACAGCGCCGTTGTCACGATCATCAGCTCGCCGCCCCAGATGAACGGGTGCCGTGCAGAGCTTCGACGGATGTTGTTTAAGAGGCGGGATGGAATTCCGATCCACGACTGTCCCATCATCGCGACAGCTGTAAACAATTCGGACTCCCGATCCCAAGATAACAGCTGCGGTCAGACTACCCGGCCGCCAAAACAGTAACAATGGGCTCAATTCCGTCCCAATAAGGCTTCCGGTCGCCGGTCCGCGAACCGGCGCTCGAGCATCGGCCGGTTATGAGTCCATTCACACCCGGGCCGACTATGACGGCTTCGAGACCTACCGGTCGGAGAAGAAATAGACGAGCCGGCGCCCGCATCGCGTCGCCGGACGGCCCCCGATCAGGAGCCTTTGATCGCCCTCCGCAGCACGGCCTCGGCCGCGCGGCGTTTGTGTTTGATTGCCAGTTCGAGGGGCGTGGCACCGGCGTCCGTTCGGGCATATGGATCGGCCCCCGCGTCGAGCAACAGCGGAATCACGGTCGCGAAACCGGCTTTGGCGGCGGCATGCAGCGCCGTAACGCTACGCGGCCCACTGGCGGAGACGTCGGCCCCATGCCTGAGCAGAATCCGGACCCGGTCCGGGTGTTCGCCCTTGTCGCCGCGGCAGACATAGACGATCGGCGGCCAGCCGGCCGTGGGCTTGTCGGGGTCGAGTCCGCGCCCGAAGAACGTTGCCGCCAGGCCGTCGTCGCCGGCGTACACAACAGAGAAGACATCCGCGGCCATCGGTTCGGAGCCGGCGTCCAGCAGCAGGTCGACGAGGTCGGTCCGGGCCGGCCGGCAGGCGATGTCGAAGGCGAGGGCGGCATGATCCGCCACCGCTACGCCGTGTCGGAGGAGCGTACACACAACCGATGCGTGCCCGCCGGCGAGGGCGTGATGCAGTGGCGTCACCCGCCACACGGTTTCCTCCGGCTGGTCGGCATTGACGATCACCGGGTCGTCGCCGACGGCGGCCATGACCCGGTCGTCGTCACCGAGGAAGGCGGCGGTGTAGACGTCGACGACTGTACCGGAGTCGAGAAGGAACTCTGCGATCTCGGTTCGCTTTCGAAGAACGGCGACCGTATAGGGTTTGACTAGGACGAACGTCTCGCTGCGATAGCGTCCGGGGATGTCGACGTCTGCACCTTCCGAAACCAGCCACCGCACCATGTCGACCCGGCCCGCGTGGGCCGCCTCCCACAGCAGGGTCCGGTTGTGCCCGTCGCTTGGCTTGTTCAGCAGGTCGGGGTTGCGGCGGAGGACTGCACCCAAACCCTCACGGTCTCCCCGTCGGGCCAGTTGAAGCACGCGGGTCGCCTGGGGGACGGCGGATGCCATCCGTCACCGCCGGGCCGTCGGCGTCGGCATCGCCTGGTGTCTCGTCGCCCCATCGTCCCGCCGCATTTGCTCGGAAAGGGCTGCAGGAAAGTTGGAGGCAACGAGTAGTTCTTGCATGACTGGATAATCCACATCTAAAGACAACAGTCTATGATGCACGCGGTAGTTTAAACACGCGGGCTTACTCTTTTCGGGATTTTATCGACATATCGGCTTCGTGTGAATTGACCCATAATGCGAGAATCGTACGGGCCGAAAGCAGACATCCTCCGCCGCTGCAGGGGTGGTCCGCCTTTGGCTAGAGAGATCGGTGCCGCCACGATGACGGAATGTCGTAAATCCGATCGAAAAGCAGACGTCACCCCACGTGAGGCGAAATGACTGCCGTGGCGGGATCGCGGCGGGACCACTCGTAAAACGTGGATGCCCGCTGGTCAGTTAAAGCGGCCCCCGCCGAACCACGTCAATCCCCCTGCGCCACCCCGTCCTTCAGGGCCTTGGCGCGGCGCCGGCGGTAGGCCGGCAGGAAGATCAGTAGCAGGCCGATGATCAGGAGCGCCAGGGTCATCGGGCGCTGGTACATGAAGTCCAAGCCGTCGGTGAGATTGACGGCGCGGGCGAAGTTATTCTCCATCATGCCGCCCAGGATGAAGCCGATGAGCAGCGGCGCCAGCGGGTAGTCGGCGAAGCGCAGAACCGTCGCGAAGACGCCGAGGCCGACGAGAATAAGCAGCTCGGTGGCGTTGTTCTGGCCGATGTAGGCGCCGACCATGGTGAAGAACAGGATGAACGGGATCAGGTAGTTGCGGGGCACCGTCAGCAGCTTGGCGATATAGGGGATCAGCGGCAAGTTGAGGATGAGGAGCACCACGTTACCGATGTACATGGAGATGATGACGGCCCAGAAGACGGACGGATTGTCGACCATCAAACGGGGACCCGGGTTGACGTTGAGCGCGATCAAGGCACCCAAGAGGATCGCCGTGGTCCCCGATTCCGGGATACCGAGGGTCAGCAGCGGCACGAAGGAGCCGGTGCAGGCCGCGTTGTTGGCGGTCTCTGGAGCGGCGAGTCCCTTGATTGAACCCTTGCCGAACTCGTCCTGTTCCTCGCCCTTGGCGATGTTGCGCTCGACGGCGTAGCCGAGGAACGATGCGATGGTGGCACCGGCACCGGGCATGACACCGATCAGGAAACCCTGGATCGACTGGCGGCCGATGACGGGCGCGATCTTCTTGGCCTCCTCCTTGGTCACCCGCAGTTCCTTGATGGCACTGCCCTCGCCGGTTTGACCACGCTTGGGGTCGAGCACCAGATAGAGGGCCTCGGGCAAGGCGAACAGTGCCATGGCCAGGGTCACGAAACTGAAGCCCGACTGCAGGTCCTGCAGGCCCAAGGTGAAGCGCGGTGCATTGAACAGCGCCGACTCGCCCACCGTCGCCAGGATCAAACCGATGACGGTCATCATCAGCGCCTTGGCCACTTTGCCGGTGCCGGCGAAGGCGGCGATGGCGGACAGGCCGACGACCATGAGGGCGAAGTACTCGGCCGAGTGGAACAGAAGAGCGACGGTCGCCAGGCCCGGCGCGAAGCCCATCAGCAGGATGGCGCCGATGGTGCCGCCGGCAAAGGAGCCGATGGCGGCGATGGTCAGCGCCTTGCCGGCCTTGCCCTGGCGCGCCATGGGGTAGCCGTCGAAGGATGTGGCCACCGTGCCGGCGACCCCTGGGGCGTTGATCAGGATCGACGAGGTCGAGCCGCCGAAGATGGCACCGTAGTAGACACCGGCCAGGAGAATGAGCGCGGCGGATGGGTCGCCGATGGTGATGGCGACCGGGATCATGATGGCGATGATCGACATGGGACCGAGACCCGGCAGCATGCCGATCAGGGTGCCGATGATGCAGCCGGCGACGACCAGGAACAGGTTCTGGATGGAAAGAGCGGTTTGGATACCGAGCAGGATTCCCTCGAGCATGATCGCCTCCCCCTATTGACCCAGGAACCAGGGTAGCGGCCTGAGGAAAATGCCGAGCGCCTCTTGTACAAGCAGCCAGATGACGACGGCGCTGAACAGCGCGATCGAGATCATGAACACCGGCCGGCGCTCACCCAGGATCCAGCCGGCGCCGAACAGAAACAGCGTCGTCGAGGCGATGAAACCGATCGGCCGAAGCGCCAGCGCGAATAGAATCATGGCAGCGATCAGGCCGAGGGCCTGGCCGATCTTGTATTCCTTGAAATGCGAAAGATCGATGGAGCCGAGGACGTCACCTTCGCCATCTTCCTTCGGTTTCGGCGACAGAATAATGATCAGCGCCAGTAGCATGCCCAGGGCCGCCAACACCATGGGCATGGTGTTTGGCAGGAACGACATGTTGCGCTCAAACGGCAGCAGCGGATAGGTGTATGAGGCGTAGCCGTAGATCAGCGAGAACAGCAGAAAAAAAACGGCGATCCATTTATCCAACGCCATGGTCCCGACCTCCCAAAGAAACCGACGCAGAAGACATTTATTATAGAGGAACCCGGGCCGCCCGTAGGCGGCCCGAGACCTAAGTTATTCGATCAAAGGAAACCGAGCTTGGTCATCAGGTCCTTGATCACCTTTTCCTGGCCTTCCAGGAATGACGTGAACTTGTCGCCCGGGTTGTGGATGTTGACCCAGCCGTTGCGTGCGCGCACCGCTTCCCACTCGGGAGTCGTGTACATCTTGGCGATGGCGTCGCGGTACATCTTGGCTTTGGCATCGGGCAGACCCGGTGCGGCGAAGAACCCGCGCCAGTTGACGAACTCGGCATCGTAGCCCTGCTCCTTGAGGGTCGGCGCGTCCTTGAAGGCGTCGACGCGCTCGGCCGAGGTGACGCCGATGATGTTGGCCTCGCCGGCCTTGGCCATGGCCACGGCTTCGGAGAACCCGGTGGAGATCGCCTGCACCTCGCCGGACAGCAGGGCCGCCATGGCCTTGGCGCCGGCGTCATACGGGATGTACTTGACTTTGTTCGGATCGGCACCGGCCGCCTGCATGGCCATGGCCGCGACCAGGTGGTCCATGCCGCCCGGCACGGAACCGCCGCCGATGGCGACCTTCTTTGGATCGGCCTTATAAGCTGCAACCAGGTCCTTGAATGACTTGAGCTGGCTGTCCTTGGACACCACGAAGGCGGCGTAGTCGCCGATCGTGCCTGCGATCATGGTCAGATCGCGGAAGTTATGCGGGAAGCGACCGACCAGTGAGCGAATGACGATCGGCGTCGAGTTGACCATCAGGGTGCCGTGGTTGGATTTGCGCGTTCTGCTGATTGAGGACGATTCCATTCTCGCCGACGGCCTGATCCGCTCCTTGAAGCAAGCCGACTACGCGGTCGATTGGTCGAGCGACGGTGAGGAAGCGGAGGTGATCCTGCGCACGCAGACGTTCGACCTGGTCATTCTCGACCTAACCCTACCACATATGGACGGGCTGGAACTGCTGCGCGAATTCCGCGACCGCAAAAGTCCGACACCGGTTCTGATTATCACGGCCCGTTCCGAGGTCGACGACCGCATCCGTGGCCTCGATCTCGGCGCCGATGACTACCTGACCAAGCCATTCGAACTGGGCGAATTCGATGCCCGTGTGCGCGCTCTCATGCGGCGCAGCCAGGGCCGCGGCCTCGATCGTCTGACCTTCGGCACCCTCACCCTCGACATCTCGGCCAGGCGCGCCTTTCTGGATGATCAACCTTTGGACTTGCCGCGTCGTGAATTCCACATCCTCGAGGTGCTGATGACGCGCCAGGGCAGCATCCTCAACAGATCATTGATCGCATCTCGGACTTCGAGGAGGACCTCAGTCCGTCGGCCATCGAGATCTACGTCAGCCGCTTGCGCAAGAAGCTGGAGCCCGCCGGGGTCACCATCCGCACCGTGCGCGGCGTCGGGTATAGCCTCGAATGACACCCGGCAGCCCCACCACGTGGTCGATCCGGCGCCGCGTCCTCGCCTGGCTGTTTGCCGGCATGGCCCTGGTATTCACCGCCAACCTGGTGATCGGCTATTACGGTAACCGCGAGGCCGCCGACAGCGCTTACGATCGCCTTTTGCTGGCTTCGGCTTCGGCGATCGCCGAACGGACCGCCGTCGGCGAGAAAGGGTTGCACGTGGACATTCCCTACGTCGCCCTCGATATGCTCGCCTCAACGGCCCAGGACCGTGTCTTTTACGCCGTATCCGCACCCGACGGCACGGTGGTCACCGGCTACGAAGATCTGCCGCCACCGCCTCGTATACCCGGGCAACAGGAGACGCGCGACCCGCAATTCTACAACACTGTCTATAAGGGCGTGCCGATCCGCGTCGTTGCTTTTCGGTCCTTCGTCACCGGCGAAGCTTTCTCAGGCTTCGCCACGGTCCGCGTCGCCCAAACCCGCGGCGAACGGGGAAGTTTGGCCCTGACGCTGCTCAGCCAGAGTGCAATCTGGACACTGGTGATCGCCGTGTCGGGTGCCATCGCCGCCTGGCTCGGCATTAGCATCGGATTGCGGCCCCTCGATCGCCTCGGCGAAGCGTTGGGACGACGCTCGCCGGAGGACGTGCGACCGGTGATGCACGACGTTCCGAACGAGTTCAAACCGCTGGTCGACGCCTTGAACGGGATGTTGCTCCGAATCGACACCGGATTTTCGGCCATGCGCCGGTTCATCAGCGATGCCTCGCACCAGTTGAAAACGCCGCTCGCCGGCCTACAAACGCAAACCGAGATGGCGCTCCGCGAAAAGGATCCGGAAGCGGTCCGCCAATCGCTGGCCAAAGTGGACATCAGCGTCCGGCGCACCAGCCGCTTGGCGCAGCAATTGTTAAGTCACGCCCGCGCCGCCGAGCCGGCCGGCACCTTCCAGGACGTCGAATTGGCGCAGGTGGCCCGCGATACGGTGTCCATGTTGGTGGCCGACGCACGCAGCAAGGACATCGACCTCGGCTACGAGGGTGACGACAGCGCACCGATCGCCGGCGATCCCACCCTGTTGGGCGAGATGGCCATCAACCTGACCGACAACGCGCTCCGGTATTCGCCGCCGGGGACCATGGTCACCCTTTCGGTCGGGCGCACCAACGGGACGGTCACGCTGACCGTCGACGACCAGGGCCCGGGCATCCCCGAGGACAGACGCGACGAGGTATTCGAACGGTTCGTGCGGCTTCCCGGTATGACTATGGAGGGCTGCGGCCTCGGCCTCGCCATCGTTCGCGAGATTGCCGGGCGCCACGGCGGGCAGGCCCGGCTCGAGCCATCCCCTGGTGGCGGGTTGCGGGCCTGCGTCGACCTACCAGCACCAGCCGAAAGGAGTCCGTAGGATGTTCAGGTTGGCATTTCTTTTACTGGCCCTCGCGACCGCTTTCCCGGTTTCTGCGGAACTCGTCACCTTCGTCGCCAAAGGCGACCGCGAACAGACGCTGATCATATATAGCTCCGCCGACACGGAGCGCATGGTCGAACTGATCGGTGCTTTTCAGAAGCGAAATCCGGGCGTCGCGGTCGACTACCACCTCCTTGACACGCTCGACATTCATCGCCGGGCGGTCGATGAAATGGAAGCAGCCCGACCCACCGCGGACCTGCTTTTAAGCTCGGCCATGGACCTGCAGATCAAGCTGGTCAACGACGGCTACGCCCAGGCCCACTCCTCCGAAGAGACCGACGCCTTGCCGCTTTGGGCCAACTGGCGCAACGAAGCCTTCGGGTTCACCTATGAACCGGCGGTGATCATCTACAACCGGGCTTTGGCCCCGGAACTCGAAAAGGTCACGACCCGTTTCGAATTGGCCCGACAATTGAATTTCGACGTCGGATATCTGAGGAACCGGGTCGTTACCTACGACCCGGCGCGGAGCGGTTTAGGCTTCATGTTCGGCACCCACGACGCTATCCGCTCCGAGGACTTCTGGTATCTGGTCAGGAGCCTGGGCGACATGGCGGTCGGCCTGGAGACCAGTTCGGCGTCCATGATCAACAAGGTCGCCTCCGGGGAAGCCCTGATCGCCTACAATGTCCTCGGTTCCTACGCCAAGGCGCGGGTCCGCGAGAATCCAGACCCCGCCATCACCATCCCCAGCGACTACTGCCTGGTCATGTCGCGGACCGCCGTCATCGCTCGAGATGCGCGGAATCCCGAGGCGGCCGGATTGTTTATCGACTTTCTACTGTCCCGGGCCGGCCAGCAGTTGATCGCCGGACCGGCAACCCTCTATTCACTACGCACCGATATCGACGGCCCGGCGACAGCGGCCAGCCTGCGCCAGGAGGCTCGCGGCCCATTGATTCCGATCCATTTGGGCCCTGGCCTTTTGGTCTACTTGGACAAGTTGAAAAGGCTTGCCTTCCTGGAACGCTGGCGCCGGGCCATGGAGCGCAAATAGGTCGCCCTACGCCAGTTTCTCCCCGAGGAAATCGAGCACCTTCTCCCAGGCATCCTCGCTGGCCGCCTCGTTGTATTTCTCGTCGCTGTTGAAGGACTGGAAGGCGTGGCCGGCGCCGTCGTAGCGATGAAAGACGTGGGGGACATTGGCGGCGGCAAGGGCCGCTTCGTAGTCATCGACGTCGTCCGGTGTCGGGTTCTGATCGTCGTTGCCGAAAAAGCCGATGACCGGGCAGCGGATGTTCGCAGCGAGCTCGATGGCGGGCGGCGTGTCCGGCCCCATGGTCAGCTTGATGCGCCCGCCGTAGAAGACGGCACAGGCCTTGTAATCCGGATTGTGGCCGGCGCCCAGCCAAGCGACGCGGCCGCCCCAGCAATGACCGACGATGGCGATGCGAGCCGAGTCCACGTTGTCCTGCCCGGCCAGGTGGTCGTAGGCGGCCCGGAGGTCGAGCACTGTCCAGTCGTCGCGGAACTCGTCGCGCTTGAGCTGCATCTCGCCTTCCTTCGGCCACCAGTGGAAGATGAACGGCACCGCCACCGCGTAGCCGTTCTCGGCGTAGCGTTCGGCCGTCTTCAGGGTGAAGGTGTCGTTCTCGATGCCGGTGTGGCCGACCGGGATGTGCTGGGCGAGGACGATGCCCGGGTGCGGCCCGGGTGTGTCCGGCGCATACATGAAGATTTCCATGGGGCTATCTTGAACGGAAACGGTGTCGATGCGGTGCATGCCCAATCCCTCCCTGGTGGTTCTTAGCGTCAGTATACGGCCAGCGGCATGGCGCTGCCCCCGGGAATCTAGATCCAACCGCTGCCCAGGACCCCGTCCCACATCAGCTTGCAGCCGGATATCAGGACCAAGCCATAGCAGATACGGTAAAACAGCTGTTCCGAGACGCGATGGTGCAGTTTGAGGCCGAGCCACACGCCCAACGGCGCCAGCGGCAACAACACGGCCGACAGCGCCAGATTGTCCGTCGAGAACTGGCCGAGGGCGCCGTAGGGGATCAATTTCAGTTGGTTGACGGCGAAGAAGAAGATGACGTTGGTGCCGACGAACAGCGTCTTGTCCAAGCGTTGCGGCAACAGAAAGACCTTGACCGGGGCACCGCCCGCATGGGCGACGAAGCTGGTGAAGCCCGAAATGGTTCCGCAAACGGTGCCGATCCAGGGGGGCGGCGTCTTCGGGTTTTCCGCCTCGCGACCACCGGCGAAATAGCTCAAGCCGAAGGCGATCGAGATGACGCCGAGAAGCAGGCGGACGGCGTTGTCGTCGACCCAATGGAAAGTGGCCCAACCGACGCCGACGCCGAGAACCGCGCCGGGCAGCAGGACGAACAGGTTGCCTTTGTGCCAGGTGCGGCGGTAGGCCCAGATGGTGATGAGGTCCATGACGACCAGGATCGGCAGCATGACGGCGGCTGCCTGGAGCGGTGAGACGAAAACTGCGATCAGCGGCACGGCGAGAATGCCGACGCCGCCCGAAAAACCACTTTTCGAGATGCCCGTGATCAGCACCGCCGGAATGGCGGCAGCGAAGAACCAGGGGTCGACCTCCAGGAAGGGCATGGCGGGCGGCTGGCGTGTTTACAAGAAGTCGCGCAACAAGGCGATGAGTGGTTTGTCTGCAGGCGGCATTTCGTAATCGACCAGGCGGACGGGGCGCACCCACTTCAAATCCTGCCCTTCCCGCGGCGTCAGGATGCCTTTCCACACACGACACGCATACAAGGGCATCAGCAGATGGAAGTCCTCGTAGAGATGGCTGGCGAAGGTCAGCGGCGCCAGGCAGCTCTCGGTAATATCGATGCCGAGCTCTTCTCTCAGTTCGCGGACCAGGGCGGTTTCCGGCAGTTCGCCTTCCAAGACCTTGCCGCCCGGGAACTCCCACAGACCGGCCATGCGTTTGCCATCGGGGCGCCTCGCAATCAGCACCCGGTTGTCGACATCGACCAACGCCACAGCGACGACGAGAACGGTCGGTACGGTGCCGTCAGGCAGCGGAAACTCTGCGCCGTAACACCCTTCATCCGGCCCGTTGGGCGCCATACCCGGTCCTTTCGATTTGACGGCAGCCGCACCCGCGCGGCAAAGGGAACAAAGGTCTCACGGCCGTCGGATCACCCGCCGGCTTCGGCCAGCGCATCCTCGAATATGGCCTGCAGTCCCTTGACCTTGAGGTACATCCAATTCTTCAGGAAATCTTCGCGGGCCCGTTTTTTGATCTCCGTATCGTCATCCGCGAGCTCGAGATTTGAAGCCAGGTTTTGTGCCATCTCGCCCCAGGCGCAGGCGCTGCCGGTCCACACGTAGTGGTACCGCCAATAGTCCGTCGACAGGACGATATCGGTACGGCCGTAAAAATCGCCGTCCGAGTTGGTGTGCGAATGGCATTCGAAACGGATATCCACCTCGCCCCGGGTTACGACCAGGCGATTGTTCTTCATCGCCGCGACGCCTTCGTAGACCCGTTTCGGCAGCTCGCTGATCGCCTCGACGATATCGGACGCGGCTTCGGCGACATCCGACTGCAGCTTATAGGGTCCCGTCATTCGAACCTCCCGCGTTCCGCACGTTTATTGGGCCCGATATTAACGGCATCGGTCGCCTCCCGCCAACACTCACGTCGGCGCCTTGGTCACGACCGCTCCTTAGGAACGATAGTCGGCGTTGATGGAAATATAACCGTGCGTCAGGTCGCAGGTCCAAACCGTTGCCGCGCCGTCATCGACACCGACGTCGACCCGAATATCGATGTCCCTGCCCTTCATGTGTTCGGCCACCGGCGCCTCGTCGTATCCGTCGACGGCAGCGCCATTTTTGGCGATGGTCACGCCCCCGATGGAAATCGCCATGCGGTCCCGGTCGGCCCGTTCGCCGGCCTTGCCGACGGCCATGACGATGCGCCCCCAGTTGGCATCCTCGCCGGCGATGGCGGTCTTGACCAAGGGCGAGTTGCCTATGCTGAGGCCGATACTTCTGGCCGCCGTCGCATTCTCGGCGCCGGTAACGGTAATCGAGATGAACTTGCTGGCACCCTCACCGTCGCGGACGATTTGCTGGGCCAGGTCGGTCGTCACTTCACCCAACTTGGCTTTGAAGTCGTCGAGCAAGGGATCGGCAGGTCCGTCGGCCTCCGGCTGCGCCGACGCCATGCCCGTGGCGAACAGCATCACCGTATCGCTGGTCGAGGTATCGCTGTCGACGGTGATGGCGTTAAAGGACTTGTCGACGGCATCGGCGAGCAACGCTTGCAGAGTGCCCGCCGGCAGCCTCGCATCGGTGAATATGAAGGACAGCATCGTCGCCATGTCAGGCGCGATCATGCCGGACCCCTTGGCGATGCCGGCAAGGGTCACCTCGGCATCGCCGATCCTAGCGATGCGGGACGATCCTTTCGGGAAGGTGTCGGTGGTCATGATGGCGCCGGCGGCATCAGCCCAGTTCGCCGGGCCGGAATCGGTCATGCCCTGGCGGATCGCCGTCAATTCCTCGACGATCCGATCGTGCGGGAGGGTTTCGCCGATGACGCCTGTCGAGGCCACGAAGACCCGGCTCGGCCGGCACGACAGCAGGTCGGCAACGGCCTCGACACAGGCTTCCACCGACTCGATTCCGGCCTGCCCGGTAAACGCGTTGGCGTTTCCCGCGTTGACGAGGAGACCGAGCGCCTCGCCGCCCGACAATGCCTTTCGGCACCAATCGACGGGCGCCGAGGCCGTTTTCGATTTCGTGAATACGCCCGCCACCGAGGCGCCGCTCGGCATCTCGGCCAGCATCAGGTCGGCGCGTCCCTGGTACTTCATCGCCGTCGCCGCCGTGCCCAAACGGACACCGCGGACATGCGGCATTTCCGGGAAGGCCTCCGGCGCCAGCGGCGATACGGGGAGTTCGTCGGCCATCTTATTCAGGCTTCTTGTCGGACGCCTCTTCCTGCGGAGTGCCGTCGAGATTGTAGTGCTCGATCTTGGCATCCTTGCGCAAGCGCTCAACGTAGGCGGCGCCCACCGTCTGTTGCAATTCGGCGCGCAACTGCTCCTCGGCCTGTTCGAAGGGCGGCGGCTCCGCCTTGCGGCGCTCCTCGACCTTGATGACATGCCAGCCGAACTGCGTCTTCACCGGTGTGCTGGTATGCGTGCCGGTCTCGAGCTTGAACGCCGCTTCCTCAAACTCCGGAACCATCTACCCGCGCCCAAAAAAGCCGAGGTCACCGCCGCCGGGCCCCGAAGGACCGGTCGATTTGTCGCGGGCCAGCTGCGCGAAGTCGCCACCCCCATCCAACTCGCCGATCACCGCCTTGGCCTCGTCTTCGGTCTTGAGGAGAATATGGCGTGCGTGGACTTCCTCGTTCGAGGCCGCCGCCTCAACGAACGTGTCATAGCGCTTGCGGACGGCCTCATCGGTGACCTTGGACTCCATCTCCTGAGAAAGCGCCATGCGCTGCAGGACCTGCTTCTCGATGCGCGCCATTTGCTTTTTGAAGACGTCGCTGCGGTGCAGTCCCTGCTCCCTGGCATCGGCAGCGGCCAGTTCCATGTCGACGAGGCTGTCGACCAGGACCTTGAAGACCATCTCCATAGGGATCTGCCGGTATTGTTCCGGCAGCAGGGTGCGGGCGCGATCGAGCGCCGAACGGCGGATTTCCTCTCCGTTGACCCGAGCCACGATCGGATCCTTCTCTTCTTCCTTGGCGACCGCCGCGAGCGGCAGGCTTGTCATTACGGCAAGCATGAGGGCGGCGGTTGTCCATCGAAACGACATTGTGGATTTCCTTTTGCGGACCGGCGGTTCCCGCGCCGGCGAAACGGGCGTCCCGCGGATAAAGCACATCCCTTCTTTGACGGCAAGGCAGGCTTTCCGTCGAGCCGGAGATCGCCGTGGGTGAGCGATTTCGTATCCAAACGCTACGCGGGTCGCGACGGTAAGGTGACCCGTCGCTCGAACAGACCGCGAAGGGTCGGCGAACCATTTGCGCATTCGGGGATCATCACTGAGAATTGAACGGCCGAACGCCACGGTTCGGTCAGAATGAGCGCGTCCAACCGATAGGACCCAAACATGAATAAGATTTTCGTACTCGTTTTTGCTCTCGCCGTTCTGGCTCGGTTGACCTCCGACGCCAATGCGCAAGCACAAATGGAGACCTACACCAACGAGGATATCGTTCGGAATTTCGAGATCGTTGCGCTGCGAAGCGAGTACGAAAAACGCAAGGAAAAGACCGTCTTGAAATGGAACGAACCGTGGCGGATCGCGATCATTGGGAAAAATTATCCTCCTTTTTCGAGGAGATGATCCGCGAACACCTGGCGGACCTCAGTTGGGAAACCCGCTACCCCATGAAGATCCATTACTCAGAAACCATGCGCCAGCAAAAGCGCCTCGCCAAGGACGTCTCCAAGGTCAAGATCAACATCGTCTTGTTTTACGGACCGAAAAGAACCTTGGCCGACACGATTTTCAAGAGAACGGGCGGCGCCTTTCCGAAGAAGGACATCCAATACCTGATCGACAATTCGATCTGCAGCGTCAAACTCAAACACCGAAAAGGGGCGATCCATTTCGCCTACGCGGCGTTTCCGGCCGAACATAATCGGCATGCCTTGCGAGCCTGTATCATCGAGGAACTGACCCAGATTATGGGGTTGATCAACGATTCCAGGTTCGTCGAGCGGTCGATCTTCAACGACCACAGCCGCTATCTGGAACTGACCCTGCACGACCGCTGGCTGTTACGCGTCCTATACAATTCAGAGATGAAACCGGGTATGCCCGCCGACCAAGCCCTGAAAGAGGCCCGACGTTACCTTTCGGTCATCCGGCCCGAATAAAGCCCGATTAGAGACGGGTGGGAACTCGGCATAGCAACCTGCGCGGTTTAGGGTGTAAGGCGACTAGCCGGCGCCGGGATTGTCGGATTTGTTTTCCTTTCGTTTACGGTTCTGGCCTATCGTTTCCCGATGCTGCGGAGAATTCGATCCCTTTGTCTGGCATTTCTTGCCTATTCGGCGGTCGCCACCGGCCCGGTGGCGGCCGGTGAGTATGTCGGCAACGGCTTGATCATGCGCAATTTCAACATCATCGCCTTCGGGAACGAGTACACCCACAAACGCTACGACCACGTCCGCAAATGGGATTCGCCGATCCGGATCGCGATCATCGGAAATCCGCCTCCATATTTCGAGACGTTCGTGCGCGACCACATTCGCGACTTGTGGGAACTAACGGGTTTTCCCATTGAGCTTCGGTTCTCGAACGCGATCCACAAGAACGGCTCGCTTCCCCAGGACTTCGATAACGCGAAAATCAATTTCCCGCTCTTTTTCCTCGAGTCCTCGCGAATGCCAGCCGTGATCGAAAGGATGTTGCGCGGAAAGATCACGCGGCACGAAGTCGCCAAGATGCAATTGGACTCCACATGTCACGCTCGATATTGGACCGAGAACAACGAGATCTTCCTGGCCTATGCGGCCTTTCCGGCCGAACATCCGAAAAGCCACCAGCGCGCCTGCGTCGTCGAGGAAATCACCCAGGTCCTCGGACTGGTCAACGACAGTTCCTCGGTCAATCCTTCGATCTTCAACGACACCAGCGCTATCAACGAGCTAACCGAACACGATCGCTGGATGATCCGAATGTTCTACGACCCGCGCATCACGCCAGGTATGCGCCGCCGAGATGCCATGAGAATTGGGTGGAAGATCCTGCGCGAAATCCGTCCCGAAGGTGAATAGGCCCGTCCCGTTACACCTCAGGCCTTATCGAGCATGGCGGCGAGGTCGTCGGCGCCGAGCGGCCGGCTGAACAGGCGGCCTTGGCCGAAAGTGCAGCCCTTGCCCTGGCAATAGGCGAACTGCTCTTCGGTCTCGATCCCCATGGCGACCGTTTCAAGATCGAGGGCGGCGGCCAGCCCGGTGATGGCATCGATCATCCGCCAATCGCCCCCGGCTCCCGTCATGCGGCCGCCGATCGAACCGCTGACGAAGGCGCGGTCGATCTTGACCTGGTGGATCGGGAAATACTGCAGACAGATCAGTGATGCGTACCCTGTGCCGAACTCATCGAGCGAGACCTTGACGCCGAGGCCTTCGATTTCCGGCAGGATTTGGCTCGCAATGTCGGCATTTCGCATGATCCCGTTTTCCGAGAACTCGAGGGTCAACCGGCTCGGGTCGAAGTCGAAATCCTTCAAAGCGGTATTCAAGTTCATCGCCAACCGCCTGTCGAGGAACTCGCGTGTCGACAGGTTGACGGCAACCGACACCGGCGCCAATCCGGCCTTTTCCCATTGGGCGACCTGGCCAAGCGCATGGCGGATGACGTAGTCGCCGAGCTTGAGGATGAGGCCGGTATCCTCGGCGATGGGAATGAACCGGCTCGGCGTAACGATTCCCAAGTCCGGGTGGCGCCAGTGAGCCAAAGCTTCGACACCGACGATACGGCGGCTACCCATTTCCACCTGCGGCTGGAAGTGCAGAAGGACCTGCTGCTCTTCGATGGCGCGCTCTAGGTTCTCTTCCAGTACCAGCCGGTCGGCGAGCTGGCTCTCGATGTTCTGCGACAGGAATGCATAGCCGTTGAGGCTGCCGCAGAGTTCGTCGGCCGAACGCCGCGCGGCCATGAGGATTTCGTCGGCGCCGACGCCGTCGTTGGGGAACAGCGCGATCGATGCGGCGAAACTCTCCGGCCGGTCCTCGCCCTCGAGGATGGGAGCCAGGGCGTGCAGCATACGCTCGGTCGCCTTTTGCGCGTCACCAGGCGTCAGCAGGTCGGGGAAACAAATAGCGAAGGCGTCTTCGGCAAATACGCCGGCGAAATCGCCCGTCCGCAGGTGCTTCTTGACGCACCTTTCGACCTGTTCGCTGAGCCTTTGCGCTCGCCCTTCACCGCCTAAATCGGTACCGCCGAGCCGCAGGAACAGGACCGCGAGGTGACGGTCGATCCGTTGAGCGCGGCCAAGGGAGACGCCCAGAAGCTCCTTGAACACCGCTGCCGTCGGCAACCTGTCTCTGTCCGGTAGACCGGCGTGTTCGGAAAATCCGATTTCGCTGCTCATCGACGTTCTTTTTGCGCTGCCCATGGCCAGTCCACGTGTCTGCCCACCGAGATTAGCGTTTTCCGGGGGCGCCGCCCAGACGCGATGGCGTCAGATCCATGACGACTTCGATCTCGTCGCCCGCCGCGAACGGCTGATAGTCGAACATCTCCTGGAATCCGACGGCCTTGACCAGGCGGAGCATCGGCTCGTTGTCGACCATGACGACTCCCCTGATCTCCCGGAAACCCTGGCTTCGCGCGTAATGGGCCAACTTCGTCAGCAGGATTTTTCCAAGCCCCTGTCCTTGTTGATCGGAGCGGACCAACAGGCCGAATTCCACGGATGACTTCTCGACTTCCAGGAAACCGCCGACGACGCCGAGCATCTCGGGGCGGCGGTCGCGGTGAAGGTAATTGGCGATGAAGTTCATGTCGCGGCTGTAATCGATCGCCTCGAACCGGCGCCTCTCGGTGTCGGGCAAGGCTTTCAAGTAGGCGAAAAAACGAAAGCGGATTGCCGCCGGATCGACCCGTTCGAACATCGTCGCATATGCGGTTGCGTCACCCGGCCGGTAGGGGCGGATCAAGACCCGCCGACCGTCTTTCAGCGTCACCCATTGCTCGTGTTCTTGCGGGTAGCGGAATGGAAATGAGTGGTCGACCTCGCGCCATGACAACGGCGGCGGTATTTTGCTGATGCGATCGTTAAGCGGTTTAATAACCATTGTGTTGGGTCGAACTCCGTCTCGAGAATTCTAACCCGTTTCCGCTCCAAAGATATCCACAAGTTGGGGAGGCGCGGAATTCACGGACCGCCCTGGGCTCGCCGATTGCCTCCAGCAATCAAACACCGGCGACAACACCGTAACGTGTAAAACGTTAAAAATCACAATCTAGTTAAAAATAACTAGAAACAAATATGGACAATAAAAATAACAATTTCCCAATCTTGACGTAATAATGACTATTTTTTGACCAATATTTCCACGATCGTTCAAATTTTTACGTCCATTCAATTCCCGTTAACACGAACGCAGGCCTTGAATTACTTGACATGTGGTAATTTCTGGCCGTCAGCATCATGTGACCTTCTTAGGTCGATTTGAAAACCGAACTCGAAGGGTTCGGACGTTTAGTGAAAGCAGGAATTAATGGGTCTCCTCAGCAACACGAAAATCGGTATCCGAATTGCATTGGTCGCTGGATTGCCGCTCCTCGGTCTTGCCGCTTTCGGTACCGAGATCATCGTCGAAAAGTGGCTAGAACGCTCGGATGCATCGGAATTGAAACACCTGATCGGCACCGCACCGACGATCAGTGCCCTCGTCCATGAAATGCAGAAGGAACGCGGCATGTCGGCCGGCCATATCGGATCGGGCGGGAAGAAGTTCGCCGATGCATTGCCGACGCAAAGGAAAGCGTCGAGCGCTCGTCTTGCCGACGTCACCGCCGTCTTCGACGACCTACAAAGCGGCGATCTGCCAGGCGAACTGTCGTCACAGATCGACGCCGTCCGCAAGGCGCTTGGCGAACTCGACGCCACCCGCGAGAAGGTCTCGGCCCTGTCGCTGAGCGTTCCGCAGATGGCCAAGTACTACACCGGTGCCATCACCAAGCTTTTGCATATCGTCGAGGAAATGGGCGTGCTCAGCACCGACGAGCAGGTGACCACCCAAATGGCCGCCTATACGACGCTCTTGGAAGCGAAGGAACGCGCCGGCATCGAGCGCGCCATGGGAGCCGCAGGGTTCGGTGCCGGGCAATTCAAACCGGCCGTCCATACGCGTTTTATCTCCTTGATCGCCGCTCAGGACACTTTTCTGAGCGTCTATAAGAACTACGCAACCACGGAACAGAGGGCGTTTCTTGCAGACACGGTAAAGGGTGCCGCCGTCGACGAGGTCGCCCGCCTGCGCAAGATCGCCATCACCAACCCGACGACCGGGACCACGGAAGGGATCGAGGCGACCTATTGGTTTCAGACGATCACCAAGAAGATCGAACTCCTGAAAACGGTTGAAGACAAGGTGGCCCAAGACTTGACGGTCCTGTTGGACGAGGTCGAGGGGACGGCGAGCACGGGATTTTGGTTGGCAACCATCATATCGATGGTGGTTACCGCCATCACGCTCGTCGTGGCGATCGTCATATCGAGCGGCATCACCGGTCCGCTCGGCGCCGTGACCTCGGTCACCCAGAGATTGGCCGATGGCGACAACACGGTCGATATCGTCGGCGCTGAGCGCGGCGACGAAATCGGCGACATCGCAAAGACGGTGGAAGTGTTTAAGGAGAATGCGTTGCAGGTCGAGCGCATGGCCGCCGAGCAAGCCGAGGCGGAAAAACGCGCCGAGGCCCAAAAGCGCGAAGCTCTAGAAAAACTCGCCGGTTCATTCGAAACCAGCGTCGGTGGTGTCGTCAATTCGGTCGCCAATGCGGCGACGGAACTCAACGCCTCTTCCAGCGAAATGGTGACGACGGCCGAAGACATGCGCGAGCGCTCGAACCGGGTGGCGACCGCCTCGCAGCAGGCCGACAGCAACGTCCAAACGGTCGCCGCCGCGGCCGAAGAACTGAGCTCGTCCATTTCGGAAATCAGCCGGCAAGTCTCGAACGCGTCGAACATCGTCGATGACGCCGTCGGCTCAGCCGGCGCCGCCAACGAAAAAGTCGGCACGCTGGCCTCCAACGCACAAAAGATCGGCGAGGTGGTGTCCCTGATCACCGATATCGCAGAGCAGACCAACCTGCTGGCTTTGAACGCCACCATCGAGGCAGCGCGGGCCGGCGAGGCCGGCAAGGGGTTCGCCGTCGTCGCCTCCGAGGTCAAGAACCTGGCCAACCAGACGGCCAAAGCGACCGACGAGATCGGCCAACAGATCACCAATACCCAGGCCGCCACCCAAGAAGCGGTTGCCGCGATTAATCAGATTTCCGAACACATCCACTCGGTCAGCGAAATCACGGCCGGCATATCGGCGGCCGTCGAGGAGCAATCGGCGGCGACCCAGGAGATCGCCCGCAACGTCGAACAGGCGTCGCACGGCACGTCGGAAGTATCGGCTAACGTTTCCGGCGTTTCCGAGTCGGCCGACGTAACCGGCGCGGCGGCGAGTCAAATCCGCAGCGCGTCCTCCGAACTCAGCCAACAAGCGGAGAAGCTGCGAGGCGAAGTCGATCAGTTCCTGCAGCATGTCAGAACGGCCTGATCGCAGGACCTCAGCAGGAGTCTAATTGGGGAGGCAAAGGCGCCTCCCCTTCTCTTTTTCGCTCGTCCAACCGGCGACCGCTCGACACACCGCCCGCATTGACAGAACCGGTCGACCCAACTATCTGTTGCGGGCCGTAAATCTGGCCGAACCGGGGCGTCTCCTGAACACCCTACCGGGCCGAAAATCCAAGGTGTCGAACGATGTTCCAAGCCCTCGCCAAACGGATGTTTGGCTCCGCCAACGAGCGGTACCTAAAAGGCCTGCAAAAGTACGTTGACGCGGTCAACGCCTTGGAGCCCGAGCTCGAGGCTCTCAGCGACGAGGACTTGCAGGCACGCACGCCTTGGCTGCGCGAGCGTCTCGAGAACGGCGAGGGCCTGGACGACGTATTGGTCGATGCCTTCGCGACGGTCCGTGAGGCGTCCAAACGCACTCTCGGTCAACGGCACTTCGACGTCCAGATCATCGGCGGCATCATCCTGCACCGGGGCATGATCTCGGAGATGAAGACCGGCGAAGGTAAGACCCTGGTCGCCACGCTCGCCGTCTATCTCAACGCGCTGAGGGGCGAAGGCGTTCACGTCGTCACCGTCAACGACTACCTGGCCCAGCGCGACGCCGAGTGGATGGGGCAGATCTACGCCTTCCTCGGGCTCACCGTCGGCTGCATTGTCCATGGAATCGACGATGACGTCAGGCGCGCCCAATACGCCTGCGACGTGACCTACGGCACCAACAACGAACTCGGTTTCGACTACCTGCGCGACAACATGAAGTTCACGCTGGAAGACATGGTGCAGCGCGAGTTCAACTTCGCCATCGTCGACGAAGTCGACAGCATCCTCATCGACGAAGCGCGGACACCGCTGATCATCTCAGGTCCGACGGACGACAACTCGGACCTCTACACCGCCATCAACAAGTTGATCCCGAACCTCACCGAAGAGGATTACGAAAAAGACGAAAAGGCGAGGAGCGTCGCGTTCACCGAGGCCGGCACCGAGAAGATAGAAGTCCTGCTGCGCGAAGCGGGCCTGCTCGAAGAGGGAAACCTCTACGACATTCAGAACGTCTCCTACGTGCACCACGCCAACCAGGCGCTACGCGCCCATACGCTTTTCGAGCGCGACACGGACTACATCGTAAAGGACAACCAGGTCGTCATCGTTGACGAGTTCACGGGCCGCATGATGGAAGGCCGGCGCTATTCCGAAGGCCTGCACCAGGCGCTGGAAGCCAAGGAACACGTGCAGATCCAGAACGAGAACCAGACGCTGGCGTCGATTACCTTCCAGAATTATTTCCGCCTCTATCCGAAATTGGCCGGCATGACCGGCACGGCAATGACGGAAGCCGGTGAGTTTTCGGAAATCTACGGCCTCGAAGTGATCGATATTCCGACCAACGTGCCCTGTGTCCGCAACGACATGGATGACGAGGTCTACCGGACGGTGGCCGAAAAGGACGGCGCCATCGTCGGTCTCATCAAGGATTGCCAGAAACGCGGCCAGCCGGCCCTGGTCGGCACCGTGTCGATCGAGAAATCCGAGCACCTCGCGGCGCTCCTCAAGAAGGAGAGGATCGCGCATAACGTGCTCAACGCCCGCTATCACGAGCAGGAAGCCTTCATCATCGCCCAGGCCGGTCAGCCGGGCACGGTGACCATCGCCACCAACATGGCCGGGCGCGGCACCGACATCCAGCTCGGCGGCAACCTGGACATGCGGGTCAAGCAGGAGGTCAACGCCGAACCGGGCACCGACGCCTACGATCGCCAGGCCGAGAAGATCCGCCAGGAAATCGAGGCCAACAAGAAGGTCGTTCTCGAAGCCGGCGGTTTGTTCGTCGTCGGCACCGAGCGACACGAGAGCCGGCGCGTCGACAATCAGCTGCGCGGCCGCTCGGGTCGTCAGGGCGACCCCGGCGCGTCGTGTTTCTTCCTGTCGTTGGAAGACGACCTGATGCGCATTTTCGGCTCCGACCGCATCGACGGCATGTTGCAAAAGCTCGGCCTCGAGGAAGGCGAAGCCATCGTCCACCCCTGGGTCAACAAGGCGCTTGAGAAGGCCCAGCAAAAGGTCGAGGCGCGCAACTTCGAGATTCGTAAGAACCTGCTGAAGTTCGACGACGTCATGAACGATCAGCGCAAGGTCATCTACGAACAGCGCAAGGAACTGATGGCCACCGAAGACGTCTCCGACGACGTCAACGACATGCGCTACCAGGTCATCGACGACATGATCGCGCGCTGCATCCCCGAAAAGGCCTACGCCGAGCAGTGGGACATGGACGCCCTTCACGAGGAGGTCCTGCGCGTGCTGGCCATGGACCAACCGGTTCAGGACTGGGCCAAGGAGGAAGGCATCGCGGACAAGGAGATCCGCGAACGCCTGATCGACGCCACCGACCGCAAGATGGCGGAAAAGGCCGCCAACTATGGCCCCGAGATCATGCGCAGCGTTGAGAAGAGCCTGCTCTTGCAGTTGCTCGACCAGTTGTGGAAGGAACACCTGCTGACCCTCGACCACCTGCGCCAGGGTATCGGACTGAGGGCTTACGGCCAGCGCGACCCCCTCAACGAATACAAGCAGGAAGCCTTCTCGCTGTTCGAGGAGATGCTGGACTCACTACGCGAACGGGTCACCCAGGTGCTGGCTCATGTCGAATTGCAGATGACGGATCATGCCGACCCCTTCTTCCAGCCCCGTGAGCAGCAGATGACGGCCAGCCATGCCGACCCCTTCTTCCAGCCCCGTGAGCAGCAGATGACGGCCAGCCATGCCGACCCGGACGGCATGGCCATGGAGGGTGAGGAAGCGCAACGGCAAGGGCCGCTGGACCACATCCCGCAGTTGCCCATGAACACCCGCAAGGCGGCCGACACGATCGATCCCAACGACCCGTCGACCTGGGGTCGGGTACCGAGAAACGCCCCCTGCCCCTGCGGATCCGGCAAGAAATACAAACGCTGCCACGGGGAAGCGGCGTAGTCCAAACGGGAAATCCGAACAAAAAAAAGGGCCATGAAAACGGCCCCTTTTTTGTCAGCACCAGGCCTCTAAGAAGGTTCAGACAGTGCTAGAAGAAGGTTCAGACAGTGCTAGCCCAGCCCCTTCTGGCCCATGGCCAGAAACTTCTCGCGGCGGTCGGCCTTGAGGGCCTCACCGTCCAGTCCGGCGAGTTCCGAAAAGGCTTTTTCGATGGCCTCGCCGACGGAGTGAATGGTCGTTTCCGACTCGCGATGGGCGCCGCCCACCGGCTCATCGATGACGCGGTCGATGATGCCGAGGGTCAGGAGATCGGTCGCCGTCAATTTGAGCGCGTTGGCCGCTTCCTCGGCCTGTTCGCCATCGCGCCACAGGATCGAGGCGCAGCCTTCCGGCGAGATCACCGAATAGATGGAATGCTCGAGCATCAGGACCCGGTTGGCCGTGGCCAAGGCGATGGCACCGCCCGAACCACCCTCGCCGATGACGGTACTGACGAAGGGAACGCTTAAACCCAAACAAACTTCGATGGAGCGCGCGATGGCTTCGGCCTGGCCGCGGGCCTCGGCATCGACCCCGGGATAAGCACCGGGCGTGTCGACGAAGGTCAGGACCGGCAGGTCGAAACGATCGGCGAGATCCATCAGCCGCTGCGCCTTGCGATAGCCCTCGGGGCGCGCCATGCCGAAGTTGTGTTTCACCCGGTTCTCGGTGTCGGACCCCTTCTCGGTGCCGATGACGACGATCGATTCGCCCTGGAACCTTCCGAGACCGCCGACAACGGCGCTGTCCTCGGCATAGGCGCGGTCGCCGGCCAAGGGCGTGAAATCGGTGATCAGGGCGCCGATGTAGTCGAGCGCATGGGGCCGGTCGTGGTGACGGGCGACGAGAGCCTTCTGCCAGGGCGTGAGCTTGGCGTAGGTCTGCACCAGCAGTCGCTCGACCTTAGTCTGAAGCTTGCCGACCTCTTCGGCGATGTTGACCTCTTCGGAACCGGTCAGGTGACGCAGTTCCTCGATCTTGCCCTCCAGTTCGGCGACCGGTTTTTCGAAATCGAGATAGTTGTGCATGGCCGATGTCTAACATGGCCGGGCGGCGTTCACACGCCAAATTGCTCTCGGATTCGCCGTCGGCAGGCAAAAAAACGGGTGGCCGGTTGCCCGGTCCACCCGTCAGCTTGCAGGTTGAGTTCTGCTCGTTGTCAGCCGAGGGCGGCGATCTGTTCCGCCTTCTTGACCATGACCTCGGCCTGCTTGATCGACGCGATGTCGATTAGGCGGCCGTCGAGAGTAACCGCACCCTTGCCTTCCTTTTGGGCCTGGTCCATGGCTTCGATGATGCGTTTGGCTTTCTCGACGTCGGCTTCCGACGGGCTGAATTCCGAGTTGGCGAGGTCGACCTGGCTCGGGTGGATGGCCCACTTACCTTCGCAGCCGAGAACGGCCGCACGCTTGGCCTGGGCGACGAAACCGTCACCGTCCCCGATGTCGCCGAACGGGCCGTCGATGGGCCGAAGCCCGTTGGCCCTGGCCGCTACGACCATACGCGCGATGGCATAGTGCCACATGTCTCCCCAGTGAATGTCGCGGCTGCCGTCTTCGGCCGGATCGGTGAGTACGTGGTAATCGGCGTTGGGGCCGCCGATGTTGGTGGTCCGAGCCTTGGTCGAGGCGGCGTAGTCGGCGACGCCGAAATGGAGCGATTCGTTGCGCGGGCTGGCGGCCGCGATCTCGTGCACGTTCTGCATGCCGAGCGCCGTTTCGATGATCATCTCGAAGCCGACGCGCTTTTCGTAGCCCTTGGCCTGTTCGATCTGGGTGACCAGCATGTCGACGGCGTAAATGTCGGCTGCCGTCCCGGCTTTCGGGATCATGATCAAGTCGAGCTTCTCTCCGGCCTGTTCCATGATGTCGACGACGTCACGGTACATGTAATGGGTGTCGAGTCCGTTGATTCGGATCGACACGGTCTTGCCGGACCAATCGAGATCGTTCAGCGCCTCGATGATGTTCTTGCGGGCCTGTTCCTTGTCACTGGGCGCAACAGCGTCTTCCAGGTCGAGGAACACGACATCGGCATTGCCGGCCGCCGCTTTTTCCAGAAACCTCGGATTCGAACCGGGAACCGCCTGCTCGGAACGGTTCAATCGCGCCGGCGCCTGTTCGACAATGGTAAAACTCATCCCCTAACTCCTCATAAAAAAACGGGTCCCGTTTGCGTAACCGCCTTCAAATACGGGATTTCCCTTACACTTAAAGACGACCGAAAATGAGCCAGCGCACAGGGTGATTCAAGCGAAAGGCGGAAATACGGTCGACAAAAACCTTTGCCGACGCGGCAAAAACAATGGCTCGACGATCGTTTTTGGGTCAGCCGGCCTGGCCGCAGGCGGCAATCTTGGAACTTTGCAACAGAATTGGGCCGAAATACGAAACTTTGAATGAATTTCATTACCGCTATGACCTTGAATACATAATCCGTCTTTGCTAGCGTCGCCGGACTACAAAAACCAGGGAGAGTAGGGAGTACTCAATCATGAAAAGACGTAAGTTTCTGAAAACCGCCGGCATAGCGGGTGTCGCCGGCGCCGCCGCGGCCTCGACCTTGTCGGCCCCGGCGATCTCACAGGGCATCAAGAAAATGGTCATGGTCTCGACCTGGCCGCGCGACTTCCCGGGCCTCGGTACCGGCGCCCAACGCTTGGCCGAGCGCGTCGGCATCATGACCGAAGGTAAGATCCAGGTCGAATATTTCTCCGCCGGCGAGCGTGTCGGTGCCTTCGACTCATTTGACGAAGTCGCCTCGGGCAACGCCCAAGGCTATCACGCCGCCGACTACTACTGGAAAGGCAAACACCTCGGTTGGGCCTACTTCACCGCCGTGCCGTTCGGCCTCACCTATTCGGAAATGAACGCTTGGATCCGCTTTGGCGGCGGCCAGGCGTTGTGGGATGAGCTGGCGGCCGAATTCGGCCTCAAGTGCGTCATGGCCGGCAACACCGGCGTGCAGATGGGCGGCTGGTTCAACAAGGAAATCAACTCGGCCGACGACCTCAAGGGCCTGAAGATGCGTATTCCGGGCCTCGGCGGCGACGTCATGACCAAGCTCGGCGCCTCTTCCGTATCGCTGCCGGGCGGCCAGATCTACGAAAACCTGGTTTCCGGCGCCATCGACGCCACCGAGTGGATCGGCCCGTGGAACGACAGCTTCATGAAGTTCTACGAAGCCGCCAAGTACTACTACTTCCCGGGCTTCCACGAACCGGGCTCGATGCTGGCCCTCGGCATGAACAAGAAGTTCTGGGACGGCTTGACGAAAAACGAGCAGTTGATCATCGAAGCCGCCGCCGCTTGGGAAAACGACACCATGATGGCGGAATACAACATGAAGAGTGGTGCCGCGTTGACCAAGCTGTTGAACGAACAGGGCGTCAAGTTGCGCCAGTTCAACGACGACGTCTACGACAGCTTCGGCGAAGCGGCTGAGGAAGTGTTCGCGGAAGTGCGCGCCCACAGCCCGCTTGCCAAGAAGATCGACGACAGCTTCCGGGCCGCGCGTCAGGATCTTGGCGGCTGGACGAAGATCTCCGACCAGGCTTACCTGTCCCAGCGCAACCGGATTCTGGGCGTCTGATCGAAACGATAAAATGAACATATCGGGGGCGGAGTCTGTTTTGACTCCGCTCCTGGTGTTTCATGCCTTTCCGGACGCGAATTCAGAAGCAATCCTGACTGTTTCAGGCTTCTGAGGCGCTTCCGGTCCACGCGCGTGGTGCAATGATATCGAAAATGGCCCGTACCGATAGCGACACGCTCGCCGCCCTGTGCCGTATGATCGGTTGGGGTGCGGTCGTGTTGACGATCGTGTTTCTGTTCAACAATTATCTCAATTTCTGGCGAGGCTGGCCGGGTATACCGGCGTTACTGGCGCATCTCGGGGTTTACGGTGATCCTCTTGCGCAACCGCTGAGCGGACAAGCCCTGACCCTCGCTTGGACCCAATTGGTTTTTTATGCGTTGCCAGCGGCGGCGGCCTGCATCTACGTGGTGCGAACACCGAGTCAGTCAATGGACTTGGATTCAGAGAGAATCAGCGAGATCGCCGCTTTCATCATCCGCTGGGCGTTCTGGTCCGTTCTCATTGTCGGGGTCGTCGACGTCGTCATCGCCTTTCTCAGGGTCGAGAACCTCCTCGTGCAGATCGCCGGCGAACACATCGACCGGAATTTCGGCCGCTCCGCGTGGCGTGGCGCCAATATCCATTACCCGATCATGGCCGCCTGTTTCGTCATCGCCTATTTCGTCCGCTCCCTCGGTTTCACCTGGCTGGCATTGCTCATCGTCATCGCCGAGGTCCAGATCGTCATCGCCCGTTTCGTTTTCTCCTATGAACAGCCGTTCATGGCCGACCTCGTTCGCTTCTGGTATGGCGCGCTGTTCCTGTTCGCCAGCCCCTACACGCTCATTCACGAAGGCCATGTGCGCGTCGACATTCTTTATGTCGGGTTCAGCAAGGTCGGCAAGGCCTGGACCAATGCAATGGGATCGCTACTCCTCGGCATGCCGCTCTGCTGGGTCATACTGCACCGGGGCATGGACACCAAGTCGAGCACGATCAACGGTCCGCTCCTGAGCTACGAGATCACGCAATCCGGATTCGGCATGCATGTGAAATGGATTTTGGCCGCATTCCTCGGCGTCTTCGCCGTCTCGATGATGATCCAGTTCGCCAGCTATTTCGTTAGCTATGCGGCCGTCCTTTTGGGGCGATCGCAGGTCGAGCATGAGGAAGAGGAGCCCCACTTCGCCTGAGGGCGCCGGGAACTGATTGCATATGGAACTGTTTTTCCTCGCCGTTCTCATCCTTTTCATGATGTTCTCGCTGGGAGCCGGCTTCCCGGTCGCCTTCTCGCTTCCCGGTTCCGCCATTGCCACCATCGTCCTCGCCGCCATCTGCGGACAAGTGTTCGAGGGCCGCCCGGACGCCTACTTCGCCCACGGCGACCCGATCCAATGGCTGAACGCCGGCGTCACCAACTTCCGGGGAATATACTGGGAGTCCGAGCGCGATACTCTGATCGCCATCCCGCTTTTCATCTTCATGGGCATCATGCTCGAACGCTCGAAGATCGCCGAGGACTTGCTCGTCACCATGGGTCAGTTGTTCGGCCCGATCCCGGGCGGCGTCGGTATTTCGGTCGTTTTCGTCGGTGCGCTGCTTGCGGCGACGACGGGCATCGTCGGCGCCACGGTCATCGCCATGGGTCTGATCTCGCTGCCGGTCATGCTGCGCGCCAAGTACTCCCATTCCCTGGCGACGGGAACCATCGCGGCCTCCGGGACCCTCGGCCAAATCATTCCGCCGTCCATCGTTCTCATCATCCTCGCCGACCAGCTGTCAAACGCCACGGACCAGGCGAGCGCCATTCGGACCGCCGACTATAAACTGGGCACCGGCCAATTTGCCCTACCGTCGGAGTTCGACCTGACGTCGACCAGCGCCGGCGACATGTTCCTCGGCGCTTTCCTGCCGGGTTTGGTGTTGGTCGGTCTCTATATCCTTTACATCCTCGTCCTCGCCCTCATTCGTCCGAAGTCGGCGCCCCCGGCACCCTTCGAAGGCAAGTACAACATCAAATTCGCGATGCGGGTGCTCCTGGTGCTGGTGCCCCCCTTGGCCTTGATCTTCGTGGTCCTGGGCTCGATCATCCTCGGTATCGCCACCGTCAACCAGGCTGGCGCCATTGGTGCCGTCGGCGCCATGACCATGGCTGGCTACCGCCTCAGGGCCGGGGAAAAAAGCGCCTTTTATCCGGCGCTTTTGGCGATCGTCTCGCTGTTCGCGTTGGTCGTCATCCTCAGTGTCTTTGATGTCAACGTTAAGGCCATTCAGACGTCTCATGACGTCCTCGGCGTAACCCTGGCATCCATCGCCTCGACACTGTTTCTGATCTCCGTGGCCTGGAGCGGCTGGCGCACCTACAAGACCGACAGCACGCTGCAAGGCGTGATGATCGAAACGGCGAAGACGACGTCGCTGGTGTTCATCATCCTGCTCGGCGCGGCCATGTTGACGGCCGCCTTCCGGGCCTTCGGCGGCGAGGAACTGGTGCGGGATTTCCTGAGCGGCCTGCCCGGCGGTTTCATCACCAAATTCGTCGTCGTCATGGCGGTCATCTTCATTCTCGGCTTCTTCCTCGATTTCATCGAGATCGCCGTCGTCGTGGTGCCGATCATTGCCCCGATCCTGCTGGCCGACCCGACGGCCAACGTCACCGCCGTATGGCTCGGCGTCATGATCGGCGTCAACATGCAGACTTCGTTCCTGACGCCGCCCTTCGGGTTCGCGCTTTTCTATCTGCGCGGCGTCGCCCCGCCGCAGGTCCGTACCATCCAGATGTACAAGGGTGTCATCCCCTTCATCCTGCTGCAGCTGCTGGGCCTGGTCATCGTCGGGCTGTATCCGCCCTTGGTGAACTATCTCCCGGCCAAGGTGTACCTGACGTCCGAAACCGCACCGCCGCCGAAAAACCCGCGCCTCCAGCTGTGTCTCGAGGGGTACCTATTCGATCAATACGACCGTGTCGGCGAAAAGCTGCGGAGCGAAATCGCAACGGCGAAGACGCTCGATGTCAGCTACCTGCCGAGCCGATACAAAAGCTCGCTGACCGAGGGATTCCAGTCGGCCGAGACCGTCTTCAATCGGATCGAGAAGGTGCGCACGTCGGCCGCGGCGGTGACCGATTTCCTGCCGCAATACCGCCCGTTGCATACGGAGGTCCGTGAGATTCGGGTGCAGCTGGGCAGCGTCGAACGGGAATTGAAGGCGTTGGCTAAGGATCATCGCCAACTGATCAACGACGAAACCGCTGTGAAACACCTTGATCGCGAAGTTGCTGCCCTCGAAGAAGAAAAGGCCAGGCTGCTGGAGTTGACACCGGCCGGCTGGGGAGACGTGCGCAAACGCTATGTCGGGCTCGCCGATGCCGAGACCAAGGCGCGGCGGCTCTATAGGCGCGCCGTCGACGACGCCTACGAGCCGGTCGTTCAGGTGCGGGCCGTTATCGCCGGTACGGACGACCTGGCGGCCCAGGAAAACGCCATAAAGGCGCTCGCAGATGTCATTGCCCAAGATGACGGCGCCACGGCCATGGCCAAGATCAAGGCCGTCGAGTCTGCCGTCGGCGGTGTCGCCGGTGCCAGTCCGGTCAAATCGAAACTGTCGAAAGCCCGGCGCGCCATGAAAGGCGACAATCCGAAGCGGGACAAGGCGGCCAAGGAACTGGCCAATGCTGTCACCGCACTGGACAAAGAGTTGACGTGGCGGCGCCAGGCGCAACGACAACTGGCCGCCGGATTGGCAGCCTATGACAAAGCGATCGCGCAGACCATCGGATTGCGTTCGCAGGCGCGTTTGACCGAGGAGCAGGCCGAAGTGATCGCCGCCTGCCAGTCTGTCCACCGCGACATCTCGCTGAGTTTCTAAGGGCTGGCCCGACAGACACCTTCGCCGTCCGGGCAATTAAAACCGCTACGCTCCCGTGGTATGTAGCGGGAATCAACTACGAACAATTGACGGAGCCGAAAGGGAGGCCGCCATGGATGCCAAACCGGTACTGCTGATCACGCGCAAGCTTTCCGACAACGCGGAAGCCCGCGCCGCCCGGGACTACGACGTGCGCCTCAACCCGGAGGACCGGGTCTATGACACGGACGAACTGCTCGCCAAATGCGAAGGTGTCGACGCCATCCTGCCCTGCCACTCCGAGCACTTCTCCGCCGATATCGTCGGGCGCCTGCCGGATCGCGTCAAGATCATCGCCAACCACTCCGTCGGCACTGACCATTGCGACCTTGATGCCCTGGCCGCCAAGGGCGTCGTCGTCACCAACACCCCCGACGTGCTATCCGACGCCACGGCCGAGATCGCCGTCCTCTTGATGCTCGGCGCGGCGCGGAGGGCCAGCGAAGGCGATCGCATGATGCGGGCCGGAACCTGGGATTTCTGGAGCCCGTCTTTCATGGTCGGCACCCAGGTGACTGGCAAGCGCTTAGGGATCATCGGCATGGGCCGCGTCGGGCAGGTCATGGCGCGGCGCGGGCGTGGCTTCGACATGGAAGTCCACTACTATAACCGGAGCCGCCTGTCTCCCGACCGGGAACAAGGCGCCGTCTATCACGATACCGTCGAAGATCTCCTTTCGGTTTCCGACGTGCTGTCCCTGCATTGCCCGGCGACACCGGATACAACGAACTTTATGAATGCCGATATGTTCAACCGCCTCCCGGATGGCGCCATATTCGTCAACACGGCGCGCGGCGCCCTGGTCGACGAGAATGCGCTGATCGGCGCCTTGAAGTCCGGCAGGGTGGCGGCCGCCGGTCTCGACGTCTTCCAGACGGAACCGGGCGGCAATCCCGCGTTCGCCGAGTTGGAGAATGTCTTCATGCTGCCGCACATCGGCAGCGCCACCTTCGATACACGCGACGCCATGGGTTTCCGGGCGTTGGATAACCTCGATGCCTTTTTTTCAGGTGGTGAACCCGGTGACAGGGTTGCCTGAATCCGGTATTCATTTTCCTTGATGGTCGTTTCGAGCGTCGAAACGAAGTTCCAATTGCCCAATTGGTGTAAAGATTGATCTCATACGCCAATTCACTTGTTACGGTGCGTCAAAAACCAAGCTATATAAACGCTTGTGAACTCCGAGCGGACTGCGAAGAATACGCATAGGGGCAGACCCAGATAACTCGGAATTGGGGTTATCATGGGGACTATGCGCAAGAGCCGATTGAGTGAGTACAAGCAAGACCGCCTGATGGAGCATTTCGTATCTGGATCGACAGCCCG
>Ga0056135_10000013_pt1 | contig 63294 bp, 60 predicted proteins | sample WorMetG1aBELIZE1_FD_67481 | JGI IMG/M metagenome (GOLD analysis project Ga0056135, IMG submission 67481) | Marine gutless worms symbiont microbial communities from Max Planck institute for Marine Microbiology, Germany - Inanidrilus... ...
ACGGCTGCGAAGACAACGGCTGCGAAGACAACGGCTGCGAAGACAACGGCTGCGAAGACAACGGCTGCGAAGACAACGGCTGCGAAGACAACGGCTACGAAGACAGCGACTGCGAAGACAGCGACGGCGAGGACAACGGCTTCAAAATCTGCGGCAACGAAAACCACCGCGGCAAAGAAGCCGGCCCGGGCGGCAACACGCAAGCCGACACCCAAGAAATAACTCCTTCGAGCGAGTCAGACTTTCCCATACCGGAGTCAAGGGTTCCTGCGGCTCGGCGGTACAAAACCGCAACGTGTGAATTTTCCACAGTATTTTCTTGTCCCGCGCCACTTAACCCTTGCGCGTGATTCAGGCTTGGGGCAGGCTACACCTTGTTTAGGCTGGGCAAGGTTCCACAATATATAGCGGCAAACACGAAATATTGTGGTACGCCCCAACCGGTCCGTAATTCGGGCAGCCTTAGGGGGTTTGGGGGAAGCGGACATGACAGCGATCGACACCACGCACGAAGCTCTCGCACATAACCCGCTGGATATCGTCGAGAGAATCGTCGAGTACAACGAATGGTTATTCGACCGGCGCAGCGACCAGGAAATGGCCGTTCAGGTCCCGGGTTCCTGGTGCGACTACAGCCTCTATTTCGCCTGGAACGACGAGATGGAGGCCATGCATTTTACTTGTGCCTTCGACATGCGGGTTTCCGACGATCAACGCCAGAACGTCTACGAGTTCCTTACGCTGGTCAACGAACGCCTGTGGCTGGGGCATTTCGGTGTATGGGCCGACGAAGGCCTGCCCATGTACAGGCACACCTTGCCGATGCGCGGCCTGCGCGGACCGACCATGGAGCAGATGGAAGACCTGGTGGAGACGGCCATCGTCGAGTGCGAGCGTTTTTACCCGGCCTTCCAATATGTAATCTGGGGCGGCAAGACCGCCGACGATGCCATATCGGCGGCAATGATCGACACGGTCGGCGAAGCCTAAGTCAAAACCGATGATCGAGACCCTGGTTCTCGCCGGATGCGGCAAGATGGGCGGTGCCATGCTCGAGGGCTGGCTCGACCAAGGCGTCAGTCCGGATGCCGTCCATGTGGTCGAACCGGTCGCCGAAATGGCCGATGCCCTGCGTCAGCGGCACGGGGTCAATGCGGTGAGCGGGGTTCCCGATCTGGCCACCGATCTTTCTCCCGACGTCGTCGTTTTCGCGGTCAAACCGCAGGTCATGGACAGCGTCGTCCCGGACTATGCGCGCTTCGACGATCCCCAAACGGTTTTTTTATCCATCGCCGCCGGCAAACCCATCGGATACTTCGAGGACAGGCTCGGCAGCGGCTCCGCCGTCGTGCGTGCCATGCCCAATACGCCGGCCGCTGTCCGCCGCGGCATTACGGTCGCCTGTCCTAATGCCCACGTCACGGAGCCTCAGAAGCGGATTTGCGATGCCCTGTTGACGGCCGTCGGTGCCGTCGAATGGGTCGATGACGAAGGACTGATCGACGCGGTAACGGCGCTGTCGGGCGGCGGTCCGGCTTATGTGTTCCTGCTCGTCGAATGCCTGGCCGAGGCCGGTGTCGCGGCCGGTCTGCCGCGCGACCTATCGGAAAGGCTGGCGCGAGTCACCGTATCGGGATCCGGCGAATTGCTGCGCCAATCCGACGAGGAGCCGGCGACGCTGAGAAAGAACGTCACCAGCCCGGGCGGCACGACGGCCGAAGCCTTGAGGGTCCTGATAGCCGATGACGGCTGGCAGTCGCTGATCAACCAGGCTATCGCCGCGGCGACCAAACGCTCCCGGGAACTGGCCGGCTGATTCGATTCCACAAGTCCAAGCGTAACGGTCCTTAACCGGTCACCCGTTCAGTTGGCCAGTGCCTTGCTGACAGCCTCGATTTGCGCCTCGACCGAGATGTCGAGTAGCGACGTGATCTCCAGGTCCCGGTCCTCGAAGGCGTCTTCATCGGGATGTTCCGCGGCCCAGGCCTCGACCTTGACATCGCGGGCCCGGATCAACTCCTCGATTTGCGGGCGTAAAAGGCGGACCACGTTGGTCAGCCAGATGTTGGTGACCAGCGACGGAAAGCTCATGTCCATGTCGAACCGGTCGAGCATGGTGATGACGTCTTCGGACTTGTACCAGTGGTCCGCCGTCACCCAGCGGTTCGTCGTGAACAACTGGGTGGGGAAACCGGACTTGTCCATGGAAATGGCGATCAAGTGCGAAAGGGTGTCGTCGCGGTCATCCATGAACGGCGCTCGAGTCTGCCGGGCCGGACGCATGCCGGCGGGCATTCCGGCTTCGCGGAGGAACGTGTGGAAGTGGCCGTGTTCACCTTCCCGGTGTGAATGGTAATAGAACTGGGAGTGGGTTTCCGGATCGTAGGCGTCGCCTTCCGGGTAATGGTCCATTTCGTAGAACGTGCCCTGGCCCTTGAGGACTTCGGCGACGACATTGCTGCCGCCCTTGTTGAGAAGCCGATAACACTCGAGAATCTGCGCCCCGGCTTCGGCCATCTTCTCGAGCCGTTCCTTGCCCAGGCTCGACCAGGTAACTTCCATCTTTGCCTCCAGCCTTCGGTCTTTTCCGTCCCGGCCTATATAGTCGGCTTATTCGCCTTGGGAAATGTAGGCCGCCCCCACGTTTCCGTGATAGAAGCCGTTCGAAAAGGACACCCTCGGCATTACATCCCCCAGTTCATCCCGCAAGCCGTCGAGCGATAGCGCCCCGTCCAGCAACGCACGGAAAGACCGTGAAACGCGTATCATATCCACATCCATCGGGGAAAGGCGAAAACGCCTGATACCGGCGTCCAGCAATTCGGTGATCTCGCCGTCCAGGCGACGACAGGACCGGGACAAAGTCTGGGTGCCGTTGACAGTGAGAAACGGTGTCCCGTCCAAGGTGTCGACGGCCATGCCGTCCGGATCCTCCGCGCAGACGAACTGACAGCTGTCTTTGGCCAGCCCCCGGGACCGGGCATGATAACACCGCGCCGAGATGGCCAGCGGCAAGCGACCGAAGACCTGCACCTCGATCACGCCCGGATCGTCGAGCGACTTCGCCATCGATCGAATCGCTTCGCCGGACAACTCCGCCGGCATACAAACGGCTTCCGCCCCGGACCGCAGCAAATACTCCAGGGTCCCTTCGTTATAGGTGTTGATCAAGGGCCCGATCACATGGCGCCGGCCTTCGAGAATTGAAACGGCGGCAATGTCATTGGCTTCGACCAGAAGGTCCGCGTCGGCCGCAAGCGCGCGCACGCTCTCCAATTCGCGCTCGTTCATGATCAGTGCCAGCGTCGAAAAGATGACCTGTTTGCCGGCACCCCTGAGCCGCTCGACGACGTCGGCCAGCACCGGCTCGAAGAACGGCGCGCGCTTCGAACAAACGACCTCGCCGACGAAGACGACATCCACCGGCGCCTCATCGGCGATCCCGAAGTAGAAGTCACGCCATGTCTCCGGTGCCCAATTGAACAACACGGGACCGAGGGTCAGGACCGCCGTGTCACCTCGCTCTGCCATGATCAGCGCCATTCCTTTCGGTAAGCGCCGGACGTCTCCCGCCCGCCTTCCGTGAGGAAGGCAAGGTCTGAAGAATCGATCTCCCGGCCGGCCGCCGCCGCGTCGACAATACGACGGAACGACGACACGACTTGCGACACATAGGCCCGGCCGCGTTGGCGCCCCTCGATTTTAAGGGCAGTGACACCAGCTTCCATTAGTTGCGGCAGAACGTTGGCAACGTTCAGCGAGGTCGGCTCCTCGAACAAATAGGAGATACCGTCGGATGCGGCGAACCGCCCCTTGCACAGGGTCGGATAGCCGGCCGGCTCGCCTTCCGGGAAGGCGTTGATGGTATAGCCGGCCAGCTTGGTGACCAGTTCGCCGTCGTGCTCCTCGTAGCGGACGTGGCTGGCCGGCGAACAGGCCCCGTCCTTGTTCGGCGACAAACCGGTGGCATAGGAAGAGAGGGAACAGCGGCCTTCGGCCATGACACAGAGACCGCCGAAGGCAAAGATTTCCGTTTCCACGTCGATCTTCTTGTTGAGCGCGGCAATCTCCGGAATGGTCAAGACCCGGGGCAAGACCACGCGTTTGACTCCGAAGGCTTCCGAATAAAACCGGATCGCCTCAGCGTTGGAGGCCGATGCCTGCACCGAGAGGTGGCGGCGCAGTTGCGGATGATTGCGTGCCGCGTAATCGGCAAGTCCGATGTCGGCGAGGATGACGGCGTATACCCCGAGGTCGGCAGCCGCATCAACTGCTTCGTGCCAGGGGCTCGGATTGCCGGCCCTCGGATAGGTGTTGATGGCAACGAGGATCTTCACGCCGTGCCGGCCAGCAAATTCGACGGCTTCGGCCAACTCGTCGCGGCTGAAATTCAGGCCCGGGAAGTTGCGGGCGTTGGTCTCGTCACGGAACCCGAGATAAACGCTGTCGGCACCGGCTTCGACGGCGGCGCGCAACGCAGCCGGGGTTCCGGCCGGACAAACCAGTTCAAGCGGTCGCGTCATCGGGTCGAGCCCTTGCGGCGGGTCGACGGGTTATCGAGCTCGGAGAGCCGCCGTTCGAGATTTCGAATGACGGCGTTTTGGGCATCGATGCGACGCTGGAGCGGCTCGCGGATGGCGCTGCCCACGGCCTCAATATCGGCGCTCGCCCGGCGACCCAATTGCCAAACCTGGTCGGCCACACGGCGTGCCACGCCGGCGAAAGGTCCAAGCGACTTCAGGACGTCCTCGACCAAGTCGATCTCGGCACCGTCAACGGCGTTTCTCAGGGCGACGACGGATTCCATGTCGCCAATGACGGTCAGTTCGCGCGAGAAAAACAGGGCGTCGCCATCTTCCTTACCTTCGAGCAATCGGACCAGCGACAGAAACGGCCCTTCAATTCGTGCCGCCACAGGGAGATCCTCTTCGCCATCGCCAACTGTCTTGGCGATGGCCGTCAGCCCCAGCCCGCCGGAATCCAGGGCCAACAAAAGGCGGAACGGTAGATCGGTCGGGTCGATGATAAACCGGGTATCGCCGTAGGTGCTCAATCGCTCGATGACGTCGGGATGGCGGCGTTCGATCATACGCGCGCTGATCGCCAACAGCGGTTGCAGTCCGGCCAGCGGCAACGGCCGCATGGCCAAGCCGGCGATCATCACCGGCGACAGTGGCGGTGAGCGGTATTGGGAACCCCTTTCCGGCCCCCGCGACGGAAGCGATGAAATGGCGAAACCTCCAGCCAAAAGCGACCAAATACACCCTATTGCCCGGCCGGACCCCGATTGGCGCTCCCGGCAGGCGATCCGAGGAGTGTGATCGTCGGCAGAGGGGGCCGCCTTAACGAAGATCAAGTCGCGAAAAAGCTGCCTTGGCCTCCTTCAAAGTTTGCGCCATGATTCCCATATTCCAATCGTTGCCATCGTTGACGGGAGGCGAAACGTGGCCCGCAAGGCATCAGGAAAGGGTTTGGACACCCAAGCCATCGAAGCGGCGATGACCCTGGCCGCCGAACGTGGTTGGTCGAACACCGGCATGATCGATATAGCGGAGCGGGCGAAAGTCCCCGTCGTCGATCTCATCCGTCAATACCCTTCGAAACCGGCGATCCTGGCAGCTCTGTTTTCACAGATCGACGAGGCCATGCTAGCTGATGTACCGAAACATTACGGCGACCTGGGCGACGGCGCCAGGGACCGCTTGTTCGAGTTGCTGATGGCGCGGTTCGATGCCTTGGCTCCCTACAAAGAAGGCGTTGCATCCATACTGGCCGGTTGTTCGTCGCAACCGCTGGAGGCCATCTGCGTTCTGCCCCGCGCGGGAAGATCGATGGCCCTGACGCTGGAGCTCGCCGGTATTTCGACATCCGGTCTGTCCGGCGCGTTGAGGGTCAAGGGATTGCTCGTCGCCTACGGCGACGCCTTTCGGACCTGGCTCGGCGACGACAGCCAGGACCTGACCCAGACCATGGCGGCCCTTGATCGCAATCTGCGGCGCGCCGAGAAATTAGCCGGTTTATGCTGGCCTGGACACCGGAGAACTGTAGCGGAAGAGACCCCTTCGAACGAATCCTGACCCATCTTCATTTTGCATTGCAAAACCAATGTTGCAGCGCAAAAAATTCCGTTGACTTTCAAACACGTTTATCCGATAACTGCATTATGTTGCAGCGCAACATAATGAATTCACGGCTGACCGCCTGAAACGTCGTAACAGCGGCCACCACCAACAAGGAGATGTGACAATGACCAAGAACGCCAACCCCTTTGCTGCGTTCGACCTGACGAAAATGACGGCCGATTTCGACCCGACGAAAATGGCTGAGGAATTCACGAAGATGTTCGGCACCATGCAGATTCCGAACGTCGACATGGGCGTCCTCGTCGAAAGCCAGAAGAAAAACATCGAAGCCCTGACCAAGGCCAACCAAGCCGCCGTCGACGGCGTGCGGGCCCTGGCCGAGCGTCAAAACGCCATCCTCAACGAGACGCTGAAAGAAGCCAAGGCTGCCGCCGACGCCCTCGGTAAAGTCAAATCGCCGCAGGACGCCACCGCCAAGCAGGCCGAAATCGCCAAGAAGGCTTTTGAACAAGCCCTCACCAACATGCGCGAACTGGCCGAACTGGTCGCCACCTCAAACGAGAAGAGCGCCGAGACGATCAACGCGCGTATCGCCGAGAGTCTCGACGAGATCAAGTCACTGGCGCTGAAGTTCAAGTAAGAACGCTCTCGATCATACTGCTCGAAAAGCCGCCCGCTTCCTCACGGAAGCGGGCGGTTTTCTTATTGGTCAGCCTCATCCACCCCTTGCCAAAACGCCTCCGTTCGACGACTTTCTTGCGCGCCCTATGGAGGAAGACCATGCCGATAGCATTCGATGATTTCCTGAAGGTCGACATCCGGGTCGGAACTGTCGTTCGCGCCGAACCCTTTCCGGAAGCCCGCGCGCCTGCGTTCAAACTGTGGGTCGACTTCGGCCCCGAGATCGGGGAACGGAAGACGTCTGCCCAGATCACAAGCCACTATGGACTTGATGACCTGGTCGGCCGGCAAGTCGCGGCCGTCATCAATTTTCCGCCCAAGCAGATCGGCAAGTTCATGTCAGAGATCCTCGTCCTGGGCTTCCCCGATGAAGACGGCGAGGTCGTCCTGTTGCAGCCGGAACGCGCCGTACCCGACGGCGGGCGGATGTTCTAGCCACGGCCGGGTAGGCTGCTTATGCGGCCTAAATCGGCAAGCTAATTCGAACCCGTAAACCGCCGTTGGGCGAATCCGCCAGTTCGACGGTTCCTCCGTGGCTTTGGATGACGTCGCGCGCGATCGACAGACCGAGGCCGACACCGCCAGTACCCGGATTCCGCGACGCTTCGATCCTGAAGAAGGGCTTGAACACATCAGTCCGTTTGTCTTCCGGAATTCCGGGCCCGTCGTCGTCGACAAGTATTTCGACGGAGTCTGACCGTTCACCGGCGCGAACGGTCACATGTCCGGCATAGCGGATCGCGTTATCGATCAAATTCGTGATGCTGCGTTTGAACGCATTCACCCGCAACGGCATCTCGATCCGGCCCTCAGCGTGAAAATCGATGGCGCCGCCCTTGCGCCGCGCCTGCGTAACCACATCTTCGAGCAACGCCGTAAGGTTCGAAGACTGCGGCTGTTCCGTGCCCTCGCCGCGGGCAAATGCCAGATAGCCGTCAAGCATATGCTCCATTTCCTGGACGTCCGACTTTAATTCTCTTGCCGCAACATCATCACCGATCATTTCCAGCTCGAGCCTCATGCGAGTTAGCGGCGTCCTCAAATCGTGCGATACACCGGCGAGCATTTCCGTACGCTGGCCGATTTGCCGCAAGATCCGGTCCCGCATGGCGATGAACGCGGAGGCGGCCTGACGAACTTCGTTGGCCCCTTCCGGCTTGAAGTGGGATACGTCACGGCCCTTACCGAAGTTCTCTGCCGCCAGGGCCAATCTACGGATCGGTTTGACTTGGTTGCGCATGAAGATCGTCGCCACCGCGAAAAGGATAAGTGATGTTCCGACCATCCATATGACGAACACATATGCGGTGCTGCTGACCAATCGTTTTCGAGTTGTCACCACGTTTAAAACACCGTTCGGCAGTTGAACGTCAATGACGACATGACGGTCGACACTCTCATTGTCGATCCGATGCGGTTTTCCGATGTATTCCCGCAAGGCCCGCGACAACATCCGCTCCATCAAGCTCGTATAGGAAATCGGCGCATTGTCGAGAACCTCGTCGGGTCTGAAATCGATCTCCATCTGCATGTTCTGCGCCGCCACGTCGAAAATCCAATTATGGTTCTCCGATCCCGGGTGACGTCTCATCAGATTGATGACCGCGCCGATGTCGCCGGCGACGCCGCGCGCCAATCGCAGAGTCACCTTGTCCCAGTGGGTCTCGTAGAAGATCACCCCCGATACCACCTGAAGGATGACCAACGGCATGACGATGATCAGGAGTGAACGCCCAAGAAGGCTTTTCGGCAGGTAACGTTTGATCATGGATGCCACCTTTGAACACCCACTAGTCCGGCCTCAGGACGTATCCTTGACCGCGCACGGTCTGCAAATAACGCGGTAGCCGCGGATCATCCTCGATCTTCCGGCGCAATCGTGTGACCTGAACGTCGACGGCACGTCCGCCGCCGCTGGCGCCGGTCAAGTCGATCAGGACTTCGCGGCTCAAGACCTCACCGGGGTGAGAAGCCAGCGCGGACAAGAGCGCCGCCTCGATATCCGTTAAGTGGACCCGCTTACCGTCGATTTCCAGTTCGGCTCGGTCAGCCCGGAAGACGGCGTTACCGAGCGAGATGTCGCTGGGCGTCTCCTGGGGAATTGGCGTGCGCTTCAGGATGTTGTGTATACGCAAAAGCAGTTCTCTAGGTTCGAACGGTTTCGCGAGGTAATCATCGGCCCCACGTTCCAAACCGGTGATGCGGTCCTCGGGTTCGCTCATGGCTGTCAGCATCAGAATGGGAACACTGCTGGTTCGACGAAGATCCTCGGCAAAGTCCAACCCCGATTCTCCAGGCATCATGAGATCGAGAACGATGATATCGAAACTCAGCCCTCGAAGCTTCGCTCGCGCGTCGGCAGCGTTGTTGGCACTGGCGACGACGAAGCCGTTCTCATTGAGGTACTTGGACAGCAGCTCGCGCAGGCGGTCGTCGTCGTCGACGACGAGGACATGCGGCAAGTCGGCACTCGATGCCATGGCGTCTTTCGATCCCCAGGCCTGTCACAACACTGGACCGGATCATAACATTCCTGGACGCCGGTGCCATGCCCACGCCGACGATCAACGAGAAAATCATGTCCATGTGAGACATTTTATTTTTCCCTTAATCGATTGCCGCGTTGTTGCGATCTACTTATATTTGCTGTGTCCTGAAAGGCGCCATGCGGTAGAAGGATCATCATGATGGAAACCGTTGTTCTTCCTGGGACCGGCGCGCAAACCGAGAGGAACGTCGCCGGCATTGCCGACCTGACCGGAGCCATCGATCGGCTGCGGCGCGAGAAGAATGCCGTCATCCTTGCTCACTACTACCAGGACGGTGAAATCCAGGATCTCGCCGATTTCGTCGGTGACTCGCTCGACCTGTCGAGGACCGCCGCCGCGACCGATGCGGATATGATCGTTTTCTGTGGCGTCCGCTTCATGGCGGAGGTGGCGAAAATCCTCAGCCCCGAGAAGACGGTCGTGCTTCCCGATGCCGACGCCGGCTGTTCTCTGGAAGAGGCCTGCCCGCCAGACCAGTTCGCCGCGTTCCGCGCCGCGCATCCTGATCACGTGTCGATCACCTATATCAACTGCTCGGCCGCCGTAAAGGCCCATTCCGACATTATCGTGACCTCCTCCAACGCCGCCCACATCATCAACCAGATTCCGCAGGACCAGCCGATCCTGTTTGCGCCGGACCGCCATCTGGGGGCTTGGTTGGCGCGCAGCACCGGCCGGGAGATGACGCTTTGGGACGGCACTTGTATCGTCCACGATCAATTTTCCGAACGTGAACTGGTCCGCCTCAAAGGCCAACATCAGTCGGCGCCTGTCGTCGTCCATCCCGAGTGCCATGACGGGATCATCCAACACGCCGATCATGTCGGCTCGACCCGATCGATCCTCAACTACGTCCTCGACAGCCCAGCCGATGAGTTCATCATCGCCACGGAACAGCACATCATCCACCAGATGGCGAAACAGGCGCCGGAGAAGTCGTTCATTCCCGCCCCCGGGGCCGACGGAAGTTGCAATTGCGCGAACTGCCCGTTCATGGAACTGAATACTCTCGAGAAACTCTACCTCTCCATGCTCAACGAAGCGCCGCGTATCGAGATCGATGAGGATCTGCGCATCAAGGCGCTAACACCATTGGAACGCATGCTGGAAATGTCGCCACCGGCACCGAGCGGACAGAACCGGGTCACGCAGGCCGCGGAGTAACCATGCCGGAATTCGGGCTTGATCCGGAGGCCATCGCCGCCGCCGTCGACAGTGCGTTGGCCGAAGACGTCGGCGACGGCGACGTCACGACGCGGGCCACGGTGCCGCCCGATGCGCGGCTCGACGCGCGGATGATGGCCCGCCAGGACCTGGTCGTTGCCGGCATGCCGGTGATGCGGGAAATCTTCCGGCGCCTGGCTCCCGAAGCGGTGATTTCCATCACTACGGACGATGGCGAAGCGGTCACCGCCGGCAGCGATATGGCGCGGATCGCCGGCAGGGCTGAAGCTCTCCTCACCGCCGAACGGTCGGCGTTGAACGCTGTACAGTTCCTGTCGGGAATCGCGACCCTGACCCGACGATATGCTGAGGCGATCGCGGGTACCGGCGCCGTTCTGCTGGACACGCGCAAGACCGTACCCGGCCTGCGGACCCTTTCCAAATATGCGGTCCGCTGTGGAGGCGGCACCAACCACCGCATGCGATTGGACGACGGCATCCTGATCAAGGACAACCATATCGCTGTCGCCGGCGGGATCACAGAATCGGTAACCCGGGCGCGGGCCGCGAACCCGCGGAACCTCAGCATTCAAGCTGAATGCGACACTCTGGAACAAGTCCGCGACGCCTTGGCCGCCGGCGCTGACCGGTTGCTCCTCGACAACATGCCGCCACAAACCTTGCGTCAAGCCGTCGAAATCGTCGGCGGCCGCATCCCCCTCGAGGCTTCGGGTGGCGTTTCCCTCGAAACCATCCGTTCCATCGCCGAAACCGGTGTCGATTTCGTCTCCGTCGGCGCCATCACCCAACGGGCTCCGGCCGTCGATATCGGGCTCGACTTCGTCTGGGAGTAAACCGCCCTGCCGCTGCGGGCCAGTTGCGCTTTCGGTACCATTGTATTCCGCCCCGATCTTCGTCGCGCACCCTGCGTATGATACCTGTCACGGCCATTATGGACCAATCGGTCCGCTAAGATCCTGATTCTCAGGGCAAATGCTTGCCCTGCTCTGGGAAACAAGGTACGACAGACGGGAGGTTCGGCTGGCACGAAACGATACTGGCAAAAACGTTTGAATCTACCGGGGGAGTATAATGACTCGCAATAAAATCGCGCTCATCGGCGCTGGCAACATCGGCGGCACGCTGGCCCATCTGGCCGGGCTCAAAGAACTGGGTGACGTCGTCTTGTTCGATATCGTCGACGGTATCCCACAAGGCAAGGCCTTGGATATCGCACAATCGTCCCCGGTCGAAGGGTTCGATTCGAACATGAAAGGCGCCAAGTCCTACGCGGCCATCCGCGGCGGCGACGTCATCATCGTCACGGCCGGCATCGCACGCAAGCCGGGTATGAGCAGAGACGACCTCATCGGCATCAATACCAGTGTCATGCGTCAGGTCGGGGCCGGCATCAAGAAATACGCGCCCAACGCCTTCGTCATCTGCATCACCAACCCGCTCGACGTCATGGTCAAGGTTCTGCGAGATGCGTCGGGACTACCGACCCAGAAAGTCGTCGGCATGGCCGGCGTACTCGACTCGGCCCGGTTCCGCTACTTCCTCGCCGAGGAGTTCAACGTATCGGTAGAGGACGTCACCGCTTTCGTTCTCGGCGGGCACGGAGACACCATGGTGCCGTCGGTCCGCTACTCGACGGTCGCCGGTATTCCGCTTCCGGACCTGGTTAAGATGAAGTGGACGACCCAGAAACGCATCGACGAAATCGTCCAGCGCACGCGCATGGGCGGTGGTGAGATCGTCGGCCTGCTGAAGACCGGATCCGCCTACTACGCGCCAGCCAGCTCCGCCATCGCCATGGCCGATTCCTATCTCAAGGACAAGAAAAGGGTCCTTCCCTGCGCCGCCTACCTGAAGGGCGAATATGGTGTTAAGGGCCTTTACGTGGGCGTTCCCGTCGTCATCGGCGCCAAGGGCGTCGAACGGATCGTCGAGATCAAGCTGGATCGGACCGAAAAGTCGATGTTCAACAAATCGGTCGCCGCCGTGCGCGATCTGAACGACTTGGTCAAGAGACTCGATCGCGAGGCGGCGAAAAAGGCGGCTGCCGAAACGAAAAAGGCGCCGGCGAAAAAAGCGCCCGCCAAGAAACTGGCGGCACGAAAGAAGCCGCCCGCGAAAAAATAAGTGAACCGCGTCCGCCGGCCTTTTCATAGTGCCGGCGGATTGGTCTTAGGAGCCTAGAGGGGGTCTCATGAACATTCACGAGTACCAGGGAAAACAACTGCTATCCAAATACGGCGTCACCGTCCCCCGGGGTCATGTCGCCTATACGGTCGACGAGGCGGTGAAGGCCGCTGAGGATCTGGGAGGCGACGTATTCGTGGTCAAATCCCAGATTCATGCCGGAGGTCGCGGCGCCGGACGTTTTCAGGACAATCCGGACGGAAAGGGCGGGGTTCGCGTCGTCAAGACCGTCGAGGACGTCCGCATCAACACCGAAGAAATGCTCGGGCATGTTCTGGTCACCAAACAGACCGGCCCTGCCGGCAAGGAAGTCAAGCGCCTCTACATCGAAGAGGGCTGCGATATCGCCCGGGAGCTTTACCTGGGCATGCTGCTCGATCGCGAAACCTCGCGCCTAACGATGATGGCATCGACCGAAGGCGGCATGGAGATCGAGGAGGTCGCGGCCGCGACGCCGGAGAAGATCCTCAAGGTCGCCATCGACCCGGCGACCGGCATGTTGCCCTTCCATGCCCGCCAATTGGCTTACGGCCTCGGGCTCGAGGGTGACCAGGTGAAATCGGGCGTCAAATTCATGATGGCGCTATACAAGGCTTTCGTCGAACTCGACTGCACCATGGTCGAGATCAACCCGCTGGTCGTCACCGGCTCCGGCGACGTCATCGCGCTCGACGCCAAGGTCAACTTCGACGACAACGCGCTCTACCGGCACAAGGATGTCGAGGAGATGCGCGACGAGGACGAAGAGGACCCGGCCGAACTGGAAGCCGCGCAGCACGACCTCAACTACATCAAGCTCGACGGCAACATCGGCTGCATGGTCAACGGTGCTGGGCTGGCCATGGCGACCATGGACATCATCAAGCTGCACGGCGGCGATCCGGCCAACTTCCTCGACGTCGGCGGCGGCGCCACCCGGGAACGGGTCACCGTTGCTTTCAAGATCATTCTTTCCGACCCCAACGTCGAAGGCATCCTGGTCAACATCTTCGGCGGCATCATGCGCTGCGACGTCATCGCCGAAGGCGTTGTCGCGGCGGCCAAGGAGGTCAGCCTAAACGTCCCCCTTGTCGTCCGCCTCGAGGGAACCAACGTTGATAAGGGCAAGGAGATCTTGGCCAATTCCGGACTCCCGATCGTGTCCGCCGATGACCTCGGCGATGCCGCGGGCAAGGTCGTAAAAGCGGTGAAGGAGGCCGGATAAATGGCTGTACTCGTCAACAAGGACACTCGGGTCATTTGCCAGGGCTTTACCGGTGCTCAAGGGACATTCCATTCGGAACAAGCGATCGCCTACGGCACCAACATGGTCGGCGGCGTCACGCCAGGCAAAGGCGGTGAGACCCATCTCGACCTGCCGGTCTTCGACACGGTCAAGGACGCGGTCGAAAAGACCGGTGCCAACGCGACCGTCATCTACGTGCCGCCGCCGTTCGCGGCCGACGCCATTCTCGAAGCCATCGATGCTGAAATTCCGCTTGCCGTCTGCATTACGGAAGGCATTCCGGTGATGGACATGGTCGATGTGAAACGCGCCCTGGAGGGCTCGTCGACGCGGCTCATCGGCCCCAACTGCCCCGGCATCATCACACCCGACGAATGCAAGATCGGCATCATGCCGGGACACATCCACCAACGCGGCAAGGTCGGCATCGTGTCCCGATCCGGCACTTTGACCTATGAAGCCGTGGCCCAGACATCGGTCCCCGGCCTCGGGCAGACGACCTGTATCGGCATCGGGGGTGATCCGGTCAACGGCACCAATTTCGTCGACTGCCTGGAGATGTTCGTCGAGGACGATGAAACGGAAGCCATTGTCATGATCGGCGAGATCGGCGGATCGGCGGAAGAGGATGGCGCCGCGTTCATCAAGGCTTCGGCCACCAAAAAACCCGTCGTCGGTTTTATCGCCGGCGTCACCGCACCGCCGGGCCGGCGCATGGGCCATGCAGGTGCCATCATCGCCGGCGGCAAGGGTGGTGCTCAAGATAAGATCGAGGCCCTGAAAGCGGCCGGTATCCACGTCGCCGATTCGCCCGCCGGAATCGGCACCAAGATGGTGGAGGTTTTTAAGGGATAGACCCTGCTGGGGTCGGTCATAGGCGCAACGTCTAGGGAGGACGCGCCGGCAACGGCGCGTTGCATGGGTGGATGAGCGAGCTCGACGCGACACAATTTCTCTATTCCGGAAATCAGGTCTACATCGCCGAGATGTACGAACGGTTCCTCGACGACCCCAGTTCCGTCGACCTGAAGTGGCAGGAGTTCTTCGCCGACCTCGAGGTCGAGGCGCGGAACGTGAGCCAGGAGATCCGCGGCGCCTCATGGTCGCCGTCGGACGCCGGCGTCCTCGACCAGGGGGATCTCGCAACCATATCCGAACAGATGGCGACCGGCCCGCAGGCCCAGGCGCAAATGGTGCCGATGGTTTCGGAAGCCCGGATGACAGGGGTCAAAGTCCGCGAGGCGACGCTCGACTCGATCCGCGCTCTGATGCTGATCCGTGCCTACCGGGTGCGCGGACACCTGCTGGCCAAACTCGATCCCCTGGGCATTGAAATCCCAACCGAACATCCGGAACTGTCACCGGCGACCTACGGTTTCGCTGACAAGGACATGGACCGTGAGATTTTCATCAACTACGTGCTCGGCCTCGAGACGGCGACCGTTCGCGAAATTCTCAACATCCTTCAGGAGACCTACTGCGGTTCCATCGGCGTCGAGTTCATGCACATCCAGGACCCGGACGAGAAATCCTGGATCCAGGAACGCATCGAACGCATCCACAACCAGCCCCACTTCACCGAACAAAAAGGCGATCCTCAACCGCCTGATCGAGACGGAAGGCTTTGAGCAGTTCCTCGACCGAAAATTCACGGGCATCAAGCGTTTCGGCCTCGATGGCGGTGAAAGCCTGGTCCCCGCCATGGAGCAGATTTTCAAGCGCGGTGGCCAGATGGGTATCCAGGAAATCGTTCTCGGCATGGCCCATCGCGGCCGCCTCAATGTACTCGCCAATGTCATGGGCAAGCCCTTCCAGGCCATTTTCCACGAATTTCAGGGCGGCTCCTCGAGCCCCGACGATGTCTTGGGCTCGGGCGACGTCAAGTATCACCGCGGCTCGTCTTCGGACCGCGTATTCGACGGAAAGTCCGTCCACCTGTCGCTGACGGCCAACCCGTCGCACCTGGAGGTCGTCAACACTGTCTGCCTGGGCAAGGTCCGCGCCAAGCAGGTTCAGAAGAACGACGTCGACCGCGAAAAGGTGATGGCCTTGCTGCTGCACGGCGACGCCGCTTTTGCCGGCCAAGGCCTTGTGCCCGAGGCCTTCGACCTGTCGCACCTGCTCGGCTACCAGACCGGCGGCACCATTCATATCGTTATCAACAACCAGATCGGCTTCACCACCAATCCGCGCCATTCGCGTTCGTCGCCTTATTGCTCGGACGTGGCGAAGATCGTTGCGGCACCGATTTTCCATGTGAACGCGGATGACGTCGAGGCGGTCGTTCACTGCGCGAGGATCGCAACCGAATACCGCCAGCGTTTCAAGAAAGACGTGGTCATCGACATGATCTGTTATCGCCGCCACGGCCATAACGAAGGCGACGAGCCGATGTTCACGCAGCCGAAGATGTACAACAAGATCGGCGATCATCCGACAACGCAGGACATTTATTCCAAAAAATTGATCCGCGAAGGCGTTCTTACCGAAAAAGACTTCCAAAGGCAGCTCGATGCCTTCAACAAGCAGCTCGAAGACGCTTTCGAGGCGGCGCCTAACTACAAGGCCAACCAGGCCGACTGGCTGGACGGCGCCTGGGCTGGTATTTCGGTCGCCAGCGGTGATGCGAGGCGGGGTGACACGGGTGTTTCCATTGAACGGCTCAAGGAGATCGGCGAAAGCCTGACCCGGGTGCCCGACAATTTCAATCTGCACCCGCGCATCGCCAGACAGCTGAAGGCCAAAGCCAAGATGTTCGATACGGGCGAAGGCATCGACTGGTCGACGGCAGAGGCGCTCGCCTTCGGGTCCCTTTTGACGGAAGGACACGCAGTACGGCTGTCGGGGCAGGACTCGGAACGCGGAACCTTCTCGCAGCGCCATTCTGTGCTCGTCGATCAGGAGAACGAGGACCGCTACATCCCGCTCAACAACCTGCGTTTCGGCCAGGCCCCTTACGAGGTCATCAACAGCCCGCTGTCGGAAGCCGGTGTGCTCGGATTCGAATATGGCTATAGCCTCGCCGAGCCCAACATGCTGGTTCTCTGGGAAGCGCAGTTCGGCGATTTCGCCAATGGCGCCCAGGTCGTCATCGACCAGTTCGTGTCTTCTGGCGAACACAAATGGCTTCGCATGTCGGGCCTCGTCATGCTGCTGCCGCACGGCTACGAAGGCCAGGGACCGGAACACAGCTCGGCCCGGCTCGAGCGCTACCTGCAGCTTTGCGCCGAGGACAATATGCAGGTCTGCTACTGCTCGACCCCGGCCAACTACTTCCACGTCCTGCGCCGCCAGATGCGCCGCGATTTCCGTAAACCTCTGGTTCTGATGACTCCCAAGTCGCTGCTTCGCCATAAGCTTTGCGTGTCGACGCTCGACCACATGTCGGAGGAGTCGACGTTCCACCGTGTGCTGTGGGACGACGACGACAGGCGCACCAACCCGAAGAGCAAGCTGGTCGCCGACAACCGCATCAAGCAGGTCGTGTTGTGCACCGGCAAGGTCTACTACGACTTACTTGAGGAAAGGGAGAAACGCGGCATCAAGGACGTCTACCTGATGCGTGTCGAGCAGCTGTTTCCGCTCCCCAAACGGGTCCTCATGGAGGAACTTGGCCGCTTCCCCAACGCCGCAATCGTCTGGTGCCAGGAGGAGCCGCGCAATATGGGCGCGTGGCCCTACATGATCGAACGCCTGGACGACCTGATGCGCGAAATGCGCCGTGAGCAAATCCGTCCGCGGTATGCCGGCCGGGCCGAAGCCGCGGCGCCGGCAACGGGACTGATGAAAAAGCACGTTGCCCAGCAACAACAACTGGTCGATGAGGCTCTAACCATCATTCCGGAGAGGCGAAAGGCGGCCCGATCGAGTGCCGCTCCCCGCAAGCCCTCGCGCGCGAAGGCGCCGACCCGTAAACCGTCGCCCCGCAAGAAAAGCTAGCCGGCAAGTGAAAGACTGAGGACACCAACCATGGCCATAGAGATCAAGGTCCCCACCTTAGGCGAGTCCGTGACCGAGGCGACGGTCGCCAAGTGGTTCAAGAAACCCGGTGATGCTGTCGCCGCGGACGAACCCCTGGTCGAACTGGAGACGGATAAAGTCACGGTCGAAGTCAATGCCCCGCCCGCCGTCAGGAAACTGGTCGACGACAACAACCTCGACCCGGCTCGTATCGCCGGCACCGGCAAGGACGGGCGCATCACCAAAGGCGACGCGCTGGCCGCCATTGAGGCCGGCACGGCGACGAAACAGGCGAGCCCACCGGCCGCGCCGGCCGCCGCTCCGGTGCAGGCCTTCGCCTCCTCGGAGGGGTTGCCGCCGCGCCCCGACGATGCCCGCGAAGAACGGGTGCGCATGACCAAGCTCCGCAAGGTGATCGCGGGCCGTCTCAAGGAGGCGCAGCAGACGGCGGCGATGTTGACCACCTGGAACGAAGTCGACATGGGCGCCGCCATGGACCTGCGCGCCACCTATAAGGAGGCGTTCGAAAAGAAACACGGCGTGAAGCTTGGATTCATGGGATTCTTCGTCCGTGCCGCCTGTATCGCGCTCAAGGAGTGGCCGGCGGTGAACGCCGAGATCTATGGCGACGAGCTCGTCTACAAGAACTATTACAACATCGGTGTCGCCGTCGGCACACCTCAGGGTCTCGTCGTTCCGGTCATCAAGGATGCCGATCAGCTTCGCTTTTCGGAGATCGAGGGCAAGATTTCCGATTTCGGGCGCCGTGCCCGGGACGGCCGTCTGTCCATCGACGAGATGATGGGCGGCACCTTCACCATCTCCAACGGCGGTGTCTTCGGCTCGCTCAACTCGATGCCGATCCTCAACGTGCCGCAGTCCGCCATCCTCGGCATGCACAAGATCCAGAAACGCCCGATGGCCGTCGGCGACGAGGTCGTCATCCGACCGATGATGTACCTGGCGCTGAGCTACGATCATCGCATCATCGACGGCCGCGAGGCGGTATCGTTCCTCGTCCGTATGAAGGAATGCCTCGAGGACCCGCAGCGCATCCTGCTGGATGTGTGATCGTCTTTGTTCAGTCCCCCCTCCCCAACCCTCCCCCACAAGGGGGGAGGGAGTAAGCGGGGCGGATCAATCGACAATCCCCTCCCCCTTGATGGGGGAGGGTCAGGGTGGGGGTGATATCTCCGCCAAGCATGGGAAGGTTTGGAGAACACCATGAGTGATTCATATGACCTGGTCGTCATCGGCGGCGGCCCCGGCGGTTATGTCGCCGCGATCCGCGCCGCCCAGTTGGGCCTGAAGACGGCAATCGTCGAGAAGCGCGGCAAGCTGGGCGGCACCTGCCTTAACGTCGGTTGCATCCCGTCGAAGGCGCTGTTGCAGTCGTCCCATCACTACGAGATGGCGGCCCACGAATTCGAGGCCCACGGCATCAAAACGACCGGTTTGGCCCTTGACCTGAAGTCCATGCTCGGGCGTAAGGAAAAGGTCGTCGACGACCTTACCAAGGGCATCGAGTTCCTGATGAAGAAGAACAAGGTGGATTACATAGTCGGCGCCGGCACCATAACGGCGCCGGGCGAGGTTTCGGTCAGTCCGGGCAAAGGCAAGAGAAAGCAGGTTCTCAAGACCGGCAACATCATGATCGCGACGGGTTCCGATGTGGCGCCGCTGCCGGGTGTCGACATCGACGAGAAGAAAATCGTCAGCTCGACCGGCGCTCTGAATTTACCCAAGGTGCCGAAGAACCTCGTCGTCATCGGCGCCGGCGTCATCGGCTTGGAACTCGGCTCTGTCTGGCGCCGTCTTGGCGCCGAGGTGACGGTGATCGAGTTCCTCGACGTCGTCCTGCCGGGAATGGACGCCGAGGTCTCCAAGCACATGCAGCGCATCCTCAAGAAACAGGGCATGGCGTTCAAGCTGAAGACCAAGGTCACCGGCACCAAGTCGACACGGGCCGGGGTGACGCTGACCATGGAACCCCGGGACGGCGGCAACAGCGAAACCTTGAAAGCCGACGTGGTGCTCGTCTCCATCGGCCGGCGACCCTACACGGAAGGCCTCGGCCTCGACAAGGTCGGTGTCGAGATGGACGCGCATGGTTTCATCCAGGTCGACGAGGATTATCAGACCAATGTCGAAGGCATCTATGCCATCGGCGACGTCATCGGCGGCGCCATGCTGGCCCACAAGGCCGAGGACGAAGGAGTCGTCTGCGCCGAGATCCTGGCCGGCGAAACCGGCCATATCGACTACGACGCCATACCCGGCATTGTTTACACGCACCCCGAGGTCGCGTCCGTCGGCAAGACCGAAGAGCAATTGAAGGAAGCCGGCATCGAATATTCCGTCGGCAAGTTCCCGTTTACGGCCAACAGCCGGGCGCGCTGCAACGCCGATACGGACGGCTTCGTAAAAATCCTTGCCGACAAGGCGACCGATGCCATCCTCGGCTGCCACATCATCGGTCCCGGTGGCGGCGATCTCATCCAGGAAGTCGTGGTCGCCATGGAACTGAGCGCCAGCGCCGAGGACGTCGCCCGAATCTGCCACGGTCACCCGGGATTGCCGGAAGCCGTCAAGGAAGCGGCTCTGGGTGCCGGCGGCCGCGCCATTCACATCTGATACGAGATCGGTGCGCCCGCGTCCTCAGTCGACGTAGGTGATCAGCGGCGCCCAAGCGGCTTGCAATTCGCGGGACGTCTGGTCGCGGCGATCGAACAGGCTTTTCCCGGTTTCGGCCGCGTCGGCATAGATGACGGTTTCCTTCATGGTCATCACCGGCGAGTGATTGAACTGTTCGAGGAATTCGATCAGGGAGCGGGCCGCCCGGGAACGCATCTTGACCCGGTTAGCGACGACCGCGACAGGTTTTTTGTTCTTGCGGATCGGTTTCAGTGTTTCGATTTTTCCGAGGAATGTGACAGCTGCCACCTGATCGAAGGCCGAGGGCATGATCGGGAGAATGATCGAATCGGCCATTTTTAAGAGAATCCGGAAATCCTTCGGCGTGATCGCCGCCGGCGCGTCGATAACCAGTCTATCGACGCTCTTCTTGACCTTGCCGATTCCCTTGGTCCAATCGAAACCGTGAATCACCGGTAAGTCGTCGGATCGGCGCTCAAGCCAATTCAGCGAACTCATTTGTCGATCGCCGTCGGCGATCGCCGTCACCCACCCGGCACGCGCGAAGGCGCCGGCGAGGTTGGTCGAGATGGTCGTCTTGCCGCATCCCCCTTTTGGATTGGCGACGAGAACTGAACGCATAAGGGACTCCCTGTTTGCCGAATTCTAACCGGCTTACCGTCCCTTCTTCCAGAAGGTCGGCGTTGTGATGAAATCGTTCCAGTACTCGAGGAAATGGGACTCCAGCATGTGAAGATGCTGGGCGTGCCAACCCATGACCAGTCCGGCGGCACCGCGCAGCCGGACTTCGTCGTCGATCTTGCCATCGTGGTATTCGAACAACTCCGCAATCATATGACGGATCTGAGCGACATCGTTCAGATACCCGAACTGGTCCTGTAGTTTCCGCAGGTTTTTCAAGAATTTCCGGGTCTCGTCCCCGGGATAGAGGTTTTCCAGGAAATCGACCGCATAACGCAGTTTCTTGAGCCGGATGCGGACCACGTGGCGGTCTTCCATTTCCATCTCGGCTAGGTTTTCGCCTTCTTTGAGCAACTTGCGATAAGGCCGCAACAATAGGTAGGCGGCGTGTTCCCGAAGCGGTTTGATCAAAGGGTGATAACCGGTGACCGGCCGCGGCAGCCAGCCCTCGGTTTCGAAAAAGCCGGTCAGACGCAGGATCAATTGGGCGTAACGGGTCGAATTGAGTGTTTCGCGAACCAGTTCGTAGGCTTCCTTGCGCCGCACTTCAGCCAGTCGGCGCAAGGCGTCGATGCTGTCGAGATCTATTCCGTAGCCGTCGACGACAGCGAGCGTTTCCGAGATGAAGACGTCCCAGTCACGGGCCGGCCCCATTGACGTATGCAGCCACTTCAGCTCTTCACGCAACCACCCGACCCTTTCCGGATCGACCAGCTTTTTGACGATAGAGAGCGTCGAGCGCATGCGTCGGACCGAAACCCGCAATTGGTGAACACCCTCGATATCCGTGCCGTCGATGGCCACCGGCTCGTTGTCGACGATGTTCTCGACACAGGTCCCGAAGATGTTCCGCAGGGCATCGGAAACCGTCTGGTCGTGTTCCAACAAGAACTTCGGAACCTTAACGGCGCCCGGCTTCTTGTCATCAAACAGAGCAAACCCAGTAGCCGCCTTGGAAACATTGGAAAGGCGGGCCGAGGTATTTCCCTGAACCGCCAAGGCCATCTCGAAGAAAGCCGCTGGTTCACCGCGAATCAGTTCGAGTTCGCATTCCGAGATCCGGACAGATTTTCCGGCGGCGTGAACCGTGCCCTTGTCGATGGCTGCCTCGACCTCGAGGTCCGGTCCGAAGGCATTCATCTGGAGGATTCTCTTTTTCTGGCGTTTTACGTCCACTGTCACGGCCGGTTCCAGTTCATCCGGCAGGACCGTCCCCATGGCGCGTCGGGTTTCCGGTTCGACGAGCGAGAGGTCCGGTTCCTGTTTGGCAACCGGATATTCCCATTCATTGCGATGAAGAGCGGCGCCACCATCGTGGGTATCGGACTTGATGGTCTGCACATATTCGTCACCCGACTGGCGGACGCGAAAAGCGACACCTTTCGAGGACAACCGGTGGTCCGGCGTGTCGTAATAGATCGCGTGGAGATCACTGGTGCTCCACGCGCTACGTCCGCCCCCGTGGGCATCAACGGCTTTTTTCATCGCCGCCAGGTCGCTTGCGCGCGCCTTGAACTTCAACTCAAATTCCCACGGTGGGTTTTGCATTTATCCTCTTGATCCCTGACCTCGCAGATCCGCGAAATAGACATTGTCCTCAAATCGCGGAGCTGACGCGACCCAAAGGGCCATCCAACGATTGGCAACCGGGACCTTCATCATCCCTGGCAACCGACCGGCGATGGCGCCGGTTCGGTTTACGGAAGGAAAGTCTGGTCGCAGTTCCGGCCGGGGCACGGATGTCCGTGCGCATTCCCGGCAGCGGTTTCTATTTCTTCTTCTTGGATTTATTGGATGAGCCCTTTTTCTTCTTCGATTTGGACTTCTTTTTATCGCCTTTCTTTTTGGATTTTTTGGCCTTCTTGTCTTTCTTGCCTTTGCTCTTTTCCTTCGCAGGAGATGCCTTCGCCGGGGCTTTCGGAGCGCCTGCTGCGGCAATCAGGGCTTGCGCGGCGGCAATCAACGCGTTTGCCCGTGCATCGCCGATCCCTGAAACAACGATCACGTCGGCGGTACCGGCCTTGGCCAGTTTTTCGGCTGTCTTGAATCCCTTGGCCGCAAGGGCCTTGGCCGTCGCCGGACCGATACCTTTTACTTCGGATATTGAAGCCATGTGTCTCCCCTCAAAAAATTCTGAGTCCACTCGTTTCGGCCGGTTCGAAGCCGGTTGATTGTTTTTCTCGGCCGACGTGAAACCCCTATTACCCAGTACGCGATCCGACTCGTTTTTTCGAACACGCACCGGTCAGGCTAGCCCAATTCCTTGCCCTTCGCCAAGACCTACCATCGTATGGACGTATCTTTTGCTTCCTTTCTGCAAGTTCTATAGTTCCGATCGGTGGGGGGATGTGGTGCCAAATTCTTCGATACGCTCTCTCGGAATGAGTCTTCGTTGGTCCCGATCGGGGGCCAGCCGCGGGGGCAAGTTCCGACGCCGATGACCCATCCGACGCCCTTGAAGTTAATAATCTTGATGTGTGTCGCCGAGGTTTTCAGCATGCTCGGTGCTGTGACCTTCCCTGCGTTGCTGCCGCAGTTCGTCGATCTTTGGCATCTTTCGAAGACCGACGCCGGCTGGATCAACGGAATCTACTACGCTGGCTATCTGTTGGCGGTCCCCGTCCTCGTCAGCCTCACCGACCGTGTAGCACCGCGCCGGATCTATCTCATTTCGTTGGCCATCAGTGCCGTTTCATCACTGGGATTCGCGACGGTCACCGATGGGTTCTGGTCGGCCATGTTTTTCCGTACCCTTGGCGGAATCGGGTTGGCCGGATCCTACATGCCGGGCCTTAAACTACTGTCGGACCATCTCGAACACCTTGGCCCCGGCCGTGACAACAGCCGCGCCATCGCGTTTTACACATCAAGCTTCGGGATCGGCACCTCGCTTTCCTTTTTCATGGCCGGCGAGGCGGCGCAAATCTGGGACTGGCAGACGGCGTTCGGAATAGCGGTGGCTGGCCCACTGCTGGCGATAATCCTGTCCGTCGCCTTGCTGCCGCGTAAAGACCCGAATCCCAATGCGATACCCTCCACCCATCTACTCGACTTCAGGCCGGTGCTCCGTTGCAAGCCGGCGATGGCCTATGTCCTCGCCTATACCGTCCACAATTTCGAACTGTTTGCCTACCGGTCCTGGATGGTCGCTTTCCTGGTCTATGCGGCATCGACCCGTCCAGACCAGGGTATGTTGATCGCCGCCACCACCTGGGCTGCCATTGCCAACCTCTTCGGTCTGCCGGCGAGCGTACTCGGCAACGAGTTGTCGCGCCGCATCGGGCGCCACCGGGCGATCACCATCATCACATTGAGCTCCGCCGCGCTGGCCTGTTTTCTGGGCTTCTCGGCAGAATTGCCGTTCTGGATCGTCGTCACGCTGGTGTTGATATACGGATTGACGATCACTGGTGAATCGTCTTCGGTCACGGCCGGCGTCGTCGCGGCCGCACCGGAGGGGTATCGAGGCACCACAATGGCCGTCCATTCCTGCATTGGTTTCTCCGGTGCGTTTGCCGGCCCGTTGATGTTCGGCGTTGCCCTCGACCTTTCGAGCGCCACGGGTGTCGGCGGCGAAACCACGGCATCGTGGGGGTGGGCCTTCGTGCTTTGCGGCGCAATAGTCGCACTCAGCCCTGTGTTTCTCTTGGTCCTTGGTAAAAACCGCAAGGAGTAGTCCGATGAAAGCTTGGGAGATCGTTTCGGAAGGGGGGATCGACGCCCTCGAGTTGAATGAACGCCCAATGCCCGACCCGGGCCATGGGCAGGTTCGGGTCAAGGTTGCAGCCTCGTCGATCAACTATCGGGACCTTTCTACGGTCATGGCGCCGGCGGCGCGTAACATCCCCTACCCGACCGTACCGAACTCGGACTGCGCCGGTGAAGTCGTCGCGCTGGGGCCCGGTGTTACACGTGTGGCCGAGGGTGATCGTGTGATGGGGTGCTTTTTCCAGGATTGGGAATCCGGCGGTATAACACCAAAAGCAATGGCGTCGGCCCTCGGCGGCGCCGTCGACGGCGTATTGGCCGAGTTCGTCGTTCTCAACGAAAATGCCCTTGTTCCGGTCCCCACCCATTTGTCGTCGGAAGAGGCGTCGACGCTGCCCTGTGCGGCCGTGACGGCTTGGCATGCCTTGACCGCACCTCAACCGGTGCAGCCCGGGGAAACGGTGCTGCTGCTGGGAACCGGCGGCGTGTCCGTCTTCGCCCAGCAGTTCGCCGGCCTTTTCGGTGCGCGGACGATCGCCACGTCTTCGAGCGACCACAAGCTCGAACGCATGGGTGCGCTCGGCGCTGCCGACACCATCAACTATAAATCGACGCCGAATTGGGATGAGGCGGTCCTCGATTTAACCCATGGCGCCGGCGCTGACCGCGTGATCGAGGTCGGCGGGCCGGGGACGCTTCAGAAATCCATTTCGGCAACCCGAATCGGCGGGAACATTGCTCTCATTGGGATTTTGACCGGTGCCGGCGGCGAGATCATACCGACCGACATCATGCGTAAATCTCTCATGGTTAAAGGGATATACGTCGGGTCCCGGGTTCAGTTCGAGGACATGGCGCGGGCCATCGCGAAGGACCGGCTTCGGCCGGTCATCGACGAGATCTACGATTTCGAGGAAGCCAAGGCGGCGTTTCACCGGATGCACGACGCCACCCATTTCGGAAAGCTGGTCGTCCGCCGGTAGCTCGGCGGCGCGACGGTGTGGGCGCTGTCGTTTTCCTGACCGTCAATCGACGCTCACCGGAGTCGGTTGGGGCAAGGCCATACCGCGGGCCGCCATGACGCGGCGTAAACGGTCGGGATAGTCGGTAATGATGCCGTCGACGCCCATGTCGATTAGGGCGCCCATATGCGCCTCCTCATTGACGGTCCAGACTTTTACGGCGAGCCCCAGTTCATGGGCCTCGGCGACGCGCTCGCGATCGACTTCCCGGTGAAAGGACGACCAAATGTCGCCGCCCGCCTTTTTCACCGTTGCCGGCAGGCTACCTCCGTTGTCATCGACATCGAAACCCGCCGTCCACGGCGAAGCTCCGGCTTCACCCAAGCGTATCGTATCGAACCAGGGCTGGTTGACGCTGAGATAAGATGTGGTCACCTGCGGGTTCTGCCGCTGCACCGCCTGAAGCACGCGCCAATCGAAGGACTGGATGGTCACCCGGTCAAGAACCGCGTGGCGCGCCGCGGCATCGATGACAAGTCGCGCGAATACCTTCGGTGGCGGAGTCAGATCCGGTTGTTCAGGACGAATCTTCGTCTCGATGTTGAAGCGCACGGTTTTGTTGCCCGACCGCTCGACGAGCTCGAACACCTCCTCCAAGGTCGGCACCCGGGCGCCTTCGACGGCTTCCTGATCGGGATACCGCTCGGCATAACGCGTACCCGGCTTCAAGCGTCCGACGTCATAGGCCTTGATCTGCTCCACAGTCAATGAACGGACGGCCGGGCCCGTGTGTTCCAGCCACATTCCGTCTGGCGACCGCGTCGTTTCCGGCTCCAGGTGCGGATTGTGAATGACGACAACGACATCGTCCCGGGAGACACCGACATCGAGTTCGAGGGTCGTGACGCCGATCTCGAGAGCGCGGGCGAAAGCATAGAGGGTGTTCTCCGGCAGTAGCCCGCGCGCGCCGCGGTGCCCCTGCAAATCGAAACCGTTGGCCACCGAACCGGAACCCAATACTCCCACCACCAACGCTCCTGCTACAACCTTGCCAATCGTTCCGCGAGGTCCGCGTCGGCCCTTCATGTCCAACGCTTTTCGGTCTCGAGATCGAAAAGGTGAATGTTCTCGGGAGCGACGCGCAGAGGCAGCACTTCTCCCGTCGCAATATGCTGGATGCCCTGTAGACGCATGGTGAGATCGGTGTCATCGCCACCGAATTGGCCATGTACGAGCGTATCGGCGCCCAACTGTTCGATCAGGGTAACTGTCAAATGGACAACTCCCTCACCTTCTTCGGCCACTTCGAAATGCTCCGGCCGCACGCCGAGTTTCGCCTTGTGTCCGCTCTTGCCGCCGATTTCACCGGGCATCGGAAACGTTTCTCCGCCGGCCACATGCAATGACTTTCCGTCCTCTCCAACAGTCGCCTCGATGAAGTTCATGGATGGCGATCCGATAAAGCCGGCGACAAAGACAGTCGCCGGTTTGTCGTAGAGCTCGATGGGCGTGCCGATCTGTTCGACGATACCGCCATTGAGAACGAGGAGGCGGTGTCCCAAAGTCATCGCTTCCACCTGGTCGTGCGTCACATAGATGCTCGTGATGCCTAAGCGTTCCTGAAGCTTTTTAATTTCGATACGCATCTGGACGCGGAGCTTGGCGTCCAGGTTGGATAACGGCTCGTCGAACAGAAAGACGCTGGGCTCGCGCACGATGGCACGCCCCATGGCGACGCGCTGGCGCTGGCCGCCAGACAATTGGCGCGGCTTGCGGACCAGTTGCTCGTCGGTGAGTTCAAGGATCTCGGCCGCTTTCTTGACGCGAGCCTCGATCTCATCCTTGGGTACACCCTTGATCTTCAGGCCATAGGCCATGTTGGAATAGACGTTCATGTGCGGATAGAGGGCGTAGTTCTGAAACACCATGGCGATGTCGCGCTCCGCCGGCTCCAGGTCATTGACGACCCGATCACCAATCCGCACGGTCCCTTCCGTCACCCGCTCCAAACCGGCAATCATCCTTAAGAGGGTCGATTTGCCGCACCCCGACGGACCGACCAGGACGATGAACTCGCCTTCGGCAATATCAACGTCGACCCCGTGGATGGCCTTGAAGCCGTTGGGGTAGACCTTCTTGACGTCTTCCAATTGAACCCGCGCCATCGCGCACTCCCCGATCTTACTTCTCTGTCTCCGTCAATCCCTTGACGAACAATTTCTGCATGACGATGACGACGACCACCGGCGGCAACATGGCCAGCATGGTCGTCATCATGATGATGTTCCATTCGGGTGCCTGCTCGGCCGCCTCGAGCATCTGCTTGATGCCCATGACGATCGTGTACATGTCTCGGTCAGTGGTCACCAGCAGCGGCCACAGGTATTGGTTCCATCCGTAGATGAACATGATCACGAACATGGCCGCGATGTTGGTCCGCGACATGGGCACCAGGATGTCCTTGAAGAACCTGAGCGGCCCGGCCCCGTCGATGCGCGCCGCCTCCAGGAGTTCGTCAGGTATCGTCAGGAAGACCTGGCGGAACATAAACGTCGCCGTCGCCGAGGCGATCAAGGGGATACTCAATCCCCAGTAAGAGTTGAGCATCCCCAGGTTGGCGACAACCTCGAAGGTCGGCAGGATGCGCACCTCGACGGGCAGCATGAGCGTGATGAAGATCATCCAGAAGAAACCCATGCGGAAGGGAAACCGGAAATAGACGATGGCGAAGGCCGACAGCAGCGAGATGGCGATCTTACCGATGGCGATCATCAGGGCCATGACCAGGCTGTTGAACATCATCATGCCGGCCGGTTGGCCGCCGGCGCCCTCGATTCCGGCGCCCAGGGCGGCCTTCAGGTTGTTGAAGAACTGATCGCCGGGAAGCAGCGGCAGGGGGATCTGAACCATACGTACGGAATCGTGGGTCGCGGTGACGAAGGTGATCCAGATCGGAAAGGCGATCGTGGCAACGCCTAAGATCAGCACGATATGGGAAATGACCGTTACGTAGGGTCGGTTCTCGATCATCAGTACTCGACCTTCTTTTCGACGTAGCGGAACTGGATGACGGTCAGCGTGATAACGATCATCATTAGGATCACCGACTGGGCGGCTGAACCACCGAGATCGAGGCCGATGAAACCATCGTTAAAGACCTTGTAGACGAGGATCTCGGTCGCCTTCGCCGGCCCACCGGCGGTGACCGCATGGATGATGCCGAAGGTCTCGAAAAAGGCGAAGACCACGTTGATGACCAGCAGGAAGAAGGTTGTCGGCGAGATCAGCGGGAAGATGATCGTCCAAAACCGCCTTAACGGGCCGGCGCCGTCGATGGCGGCCGCCTCGATCAGGGATTTCGGGATGGCCTGCATACCGGCCAGGAAGAACAGGAAATTGTAAGCCACCTGCTTCCAGGCGGAGGCAATGATTACCAGGGTCATCGCTTCGCCACCATTGAGTTTGTGGTTCCACTCATGGCCCATCGCGCCGAGGCCGTAGGTGATGATGCCAAGCGTTGGATCGAACATGAAAACCCACAACGCGCCGGACACGACCGGCGCCACGGCATAGGGCCAAATCAACAGGGTCCGATAGGCCATGGCGCCCTTGATGACGCGATCGGCCATGGCGGCCAGGGCCAGGGCGAAACTCATGGAAAGGAAGGCGACGGAAAAAGAGAAAAAAATCGTTCGCTGAAAGGAACCGAGGTAATGCTCGTCCTGGATCAACTCGATGAAATTGTCGAACCAGACGAACTCGGTACTTAGACCAAATGCGTCTTCAACCAACAGCGACTGATAAAGAGCCTGGCTCGCCGGCCATATGAAGAACACGACCGTGATGATGATCTGCGGCGCCACCAACAGGAATGGCAAAACCGACGGCTCAAAGTGGACTCTTTTCAGCATGGGGCAGCACCGACACACCCCGGCCCCGGCGCGAACGCCGAGGCCGGGAAGGTTGGGTCATCAATTGGCTACATATTAGCCTTCTCGAATTTGCGCAGGAGCTTGTCCCCGCGCGCTGCGGCATCGTCGAGGCCTTGCGAGGCACTCTTCGATCCGTTCCAGATCGCTTCCATCTCTTCGTTGATGATGTCGCGAATTTGGACGAAGCTGCCAAACCGTAATCCTCTCGAATTGGGGGTCGGCGCGTTCAGGCTGAGTTGCTTGATTGCCGTGTCTGTGCCCGGGTTCTTGCCGTAGAAACCCTGCTTTTTGGACAATTCGTGGGCCGGCGTGGTGATCGGAACATAACCAGTTTCCTGATGCCACCAGGCCTGGACTTCGGGTGAGGACAGGAAAGTCATGAATTTGGCTACGCCCTTGTAGTCGCCCTGGTCGTGGCCCCTCAGCACCCATAAAGTCGCGCCCCCGATGATCGAGTTCTGTGGCGCCTTGGCGACACCGGTATCAAGCGGCAGCATCGTCTGGCGGTAGTCGAACTTGGCCTGCTTCTTGATGGAACCATAGTAGGCGGACGAATTCATCCACATGCCGCATTCGGCGTTGGTGAACATCGAGAGACTGTCACCGCGACGCCCGCCATAGGTGAACAACTTGTCCTTCGACCAATCCGCGATCTGCGCCATTCGGTTCTTGACGGCGTCATTGTTGAAGGTGAACGACGTGTCGATCCCGGCGAAACCGTTTTCCTGGGTGCCAATCGCGAGATTGTGCCAGGCACTGTAGTTCTCGACCATCACCCAGGATTGCCAACCAAAGGAGAAGCCGCACTTGTAGCCGGCTGCCACCAATTTCTCGGAAGCGGTCTTCATCTCGTCCCAGGTCTTCGGCGGCGACGCCACACCGGCTTTCTTCAGAGCGTCGTTGTTATACCAGAGGACCGGCGTCGAGCTGTTGAACGGCATGGAGAGAAGCTCGCCCTTGGGCGTCTGGTAGTAGCTGATCACGGCCGGCAGATAGATCGACTTATCAAAGGGTTCGCCGGCATCGTTCATCATCTCTTCGACCGGATAGACGGCGCCGCGGGCCGCCATCATGGTCGCGGTGCCGACCTCGAACACCTGCACGATATGCGGTTGTTCTTGGCGCGGAACGCCGCAATCGCCGCCGTCATCGTTTCGGTGTAGTTGCCCTTGAATACCGGCACCACCTTGAAGTCCGACTGGGTCGCATTGAAGTCATTGGCGATCTTGTTGACACGTTCGCCGTTGACACCGCCCATTGCGTGCCACCATTGAATTTCGGTCGCCGCCAGGGCCAGACTCGACGCACCGGCGACGCTCAGGGCCGTCAATGCGCCAAAGATTGTCTTGGTAAAACTCATCGGGTACCTCCCACTCCACTCTCGTCGTCGTGACAAAAAAACCTTCGTTCTCGATCATCTTCCGAACGCCTCAACGCACGGCTCCTGAGCCGGACGCTAAGCCCGGAACAATGACGAGTTTATTACACAATCAAGATAGAATCGTTATGCGAGTGAGCCATGAAGTCTAATATAATTTTTTCACGGTTCCATAATTTTATGTTATGGAATGAAATTTCCATTTCAGAGGTGCCATCATGATTAGGTTGCGTCAGCTCGAAGCCTTTCGGGCCGTCATGATCGCGGGCGGTGTGACACAGGCGGGCGACCTCCTGCGAATTTCGCAACCTGCCGTAAGCCGTTTGATTACGAACCTTGAACAAACGCTCAAATTCCCGCTTTTCGAGCGCCGCCAAGGACGTCTCCACCCGACGCCGGAGGCCGATTTTCTATTCGGCGAAGTCAATCGGGCCATCGCCAGCCTCGATCACATTTCGAAAATTTCCGACGATATCCGCAACCGCAAGACAGGCCACCTCAGGATCGCCTGCCTGCCGGGGTTCGCGACGTCACTGCTGCCGCGAGTGATCGCCGAATTCCTGGAGGGCCGTCCGGACGTCACCGTGTCGTTTCAACCTCGCAGCAGTGCGCGCGTTCGCGAGTGGATCGCGGCGCAACAATACGACATCGGCATCGCCGACGAGTTCGAAGAGCATTCGGCGATTACGTGCGATTCCATATCCGTGCGTTCGGTTTGTATTCTCCCCGAAAACCATCCCCTGGCCCGGAACGCAGAGATCACACCAACAGATTTGAGCGGCGAGTCGCTGATCACTCCGAACCGGGATCACAGTTTCTATCGGTCACTCGAAGAAGCTTTCGATAAGGCGGGCGCAGATTTCGCTGGCCGTGTCGAAACCCGCCAGTTCGCCACGGCTTGCATCATGGTTAGCCAGGGGCTCGGCGTCGCCATTGTCAGTTCGATCGACGCTGAGGAGTATGCCGAAAATGGGTTGGCAATCCGTCATTTTGCCCCGGCGATCCCCTTTAATTTGGATCTGCTCTATCCCGTCTACCACCCGCGATCCCTTTTGTTACGGGACTTCGTGGACCGTTTCAAAACGAGCCTTCAACCTTTTTTATATGAAGCGGCCCCATAAACATCGTAAAACAGAGGTGTAGAGCCCGGGTTCATGCGGAACGGGTACCGTAAACTCGAGGCATGTAATGCGCCTTGCGGTTGCCGGCCCTACAGGTGCGCCGACTAAAGAAGGAGCCTGAAGGCTGTGCCTGCAAAAGGTTCGCATCCGAAAAAGCAGTTGGGCGGAAAAAACGAACCCGACTCGGTTGAAGGCGATCGTGAGATGTTGGCCGCGGAACTGGCGGTCGAGAAACGGCGGTTTGGTGATTTCCTCAAGACCACCGAGGAGTGGTACTGGGAAACGGACGCGGAGCACCGTTTCACCTACATTTCACCAAGCATATACGACGTAACCGGTGTTCCACCCGAATGGTACTACGGGAAGAACCGTGAAGAAGTCGGCCTAAAGGAAGCGGTCAATGCCGAATCCTGGCGCACCCTGAACGAAGCGCTGGCCGGCCGGCAACGGTTCACCAATTTCATTTACCAGCAACGGGGGCCGGCCGGAATCAGGTCGATGAAGATCAGCGGCATCCCGGTCTTCGAAGCCGATGGTCGGTTTTCCGGTTATCGAGGGTCAGGCGCCGATATTTCTGATCAGGTCCGGGCCGAACGAACATCTAATCTTCTCGAAGCCGCGGTCGACAACCTGGGCGAGGTGTTCGCGCTCTGGGACAGTGAAGACAGATTGGTTTTCTGCAACGAACGATTTCGCCGCATCAACGCGTCCGTTCCCCACGCCACCTTACCCGGCATCACCTTCCGCGAACACCTGTCGATCATCCTCGAAGCCGGTCTTGTCCCCGACGCGGTCGGCCGCGAGGAGGAGTGGTTCAACGACCGGCTGGCCCGCCATCGATCCGTGAAGCCACCTTTTGAGCTACGCCGCCAGGAAGGAACCTGTTTTCTGGTTCATGAACAAAGCCTGCCCGAAGGCAGTTGTGTGACCCTGGGAACCGAGATCACGTCCTTGAAAGAAGCGGAGCGGGAGGTCGAGGAGAAGGCCGAAGTCCTTGAGACAGCTTTCCGTACGATCCCGGACGGAATTCTGCTCCTCGATTCGGACCAGCAACCACTGGCGTGGAACATCGGTATGCTGTCGCTCATCAACCACCGCGAACTCGGCATCGATGTGACGCCGGATACGGTACGGACATTACGCCAAGAATTGACCCGTAACCTCACCGGCGACGACGGCAACGACGCCAGACCTTTCCCGGAGTTGAAGTCGGGCGAAAACGTCATCAACGAAGAAAAACAGTTCGAAAACGGCCGCTGGGTCGAATACCGCGTCAATCCGCTGTCGGAGGGCGGATACGTCGCTGTCTTCCGCGATTTCACCGAACGGAGAAAAGTCGACCGCATGAAGGACCAGTTCGTGTCGACGATCAGTCATGAATTGCGTACACCCCTGACGTCGATCATCGGTTCTCTCAAACTCATCCGCGGCGGTGCCGTCGGCGAGTTGACCCATCAAGCCGGTGATCTGTTGGACGTCGCCTCGCAAAACAGCGAACGTTTGCTCAACCTGATCAACAATATCCTCGATCTCGAAAAGATGCGGTTCGGGGATTTTCAACTGGAAATCGAGCCCATGACCGTGCGCGACCTGATCAACGCCTCGGTCGAAGCCAACCAGGGCTACGCCAAGCGATTCGGTGCAACCTTGACCGTCGTCGACGACGCGCCGGACACCCGGGTCAATGGCGACCGTCAACGCCTCATGCAGGTCATGGACAATCTGATTTCCAATGCCGTCAAACATTCCAGCGAGGGGGACGAGGTCGAGATTTTGATCAATCGACGCGGCAACTGGATTCGTGTCTCCGTGAGCGACCGCGGCCCGGGCATCCCGGCCAAGTTCCGTGATCAAGTCTTCAAACGGTTTACGCAAGCCGATTCGTCGGACACGCGAACGACGGAGGGAACGGGGCTCGGATTGAGCATCTCAAAAAGCATCATCGATCTGCACGGCGGCACCATCAGTTTTCACACGGCCCTCAGGGTCGGCACCACGTTCTACTTCGAACTGGCCGAGCTCGCGGAACAAACGGTCGCCTGATCGATCGCGTCCATCTATCGCCGGCGGGCGCGGGGATGGGTCTGTTCGTAAACGGTGGAGAGGTGTTCCGTGTCCACGTCCGTATAGCGTTGCGTCGTCGACAGAGAAGCGTGGCCCATCAACTCCTGGATGGTTCTGAGATCACCGCCACCGCCGAGGAGGTGAGTCGCGAAACTGTGACGGAGCGCATGCGGGGTCGCCGTCTCGGGTAGGGCCAGCAGGTGGCGAAGTTCGCGAACCCGGCGCTGCGCGACGCCGGGATTGAGCCCCTTTCCGCGGGCCCCGATAAACAACGGCCCGTCCTCGTTGTGGGCACCCGGCCGGATGGCGACGTAGTCGGCAACCGCCCTGGCCACGCTGGGCAGAACGGGTACGATACGCTGCTTGTTACCCTTACCGGTCACGCGGAGCGTTCCGCCGTCAAGGCCGACCACAGCCCAGACGCCCAGGGTCAATCCGAGTGCCTCGCCGAGGCGTAGGCCGCATCCATAGAGCAGAGCCAGGAGCGCTTTGTCGCGTTTGCCGATCCACGGCTCGTCGCTCAATTCCTCGACGGCGGCGACGGCCTTCAGAGCGTCTTCGACCGTCAACGGTTTCGGCACGGACTTGGGGATTCTCGGCGCCCGCAGCGACGAGGCCGCCGCGTTGGTTAAGCCGCGGCGTTGTTCGAGAAACCGGAAAAAGCTCTTCAGCGACGACACGGACCGTGCCAGCGAGCTTCGCTCCAATCCGTCACGGCCGCGCCGCGCCAGGTAGGCCCGGAAATCCGCCGAACGCAATTGTTCCAGTTCGATGAATCCAGGCGGGTACCCCAGGTGTTCGGATACGAAGGACAGGAAGGCCGCCAGGTCCCGGCAATACCCTTCGACGGTGTTCTCCGACGACCGCTTTTCATGGGTCAGCCAGTCGCGCCATTCACCGGCCATCGCCGCCAAAGCCGGTTCGGCCGAATACGCGATCAAGGGGATGTGTCCGCGCGCGCCTGAACCATCGCCTCGACGACACGGGCCAGGAACGAGATCAGCTCGGTCCCCTGTCCCGGGTGGAACACGCTGCTTCGCGAACCCAGACAAAAGGCGCCGCATGGGGGACCAAGAAGAGGCCGCAGGCGGACGACGGCGGCGGAGCGGACCAATCCGGCACCGGACCCGAAAAGCGTGCCGTCGTCATTCATGTTCCGGAACAGTCCGACCTCTTGATCGACACCGAGAACGGCATCGACCGTCCCCTCCGGCAGGGATCTCAGGTGGTGGGAGACGAAAGCAGGGTCCGGCGGCGTCTGGGGCTCGAAGCCGACAGCGACGACATCGACATCCAGAAGGAACGGCAGATCGTCGACGATGATCCTTCCCAAGTCATCCAGGTCCGTTGTCGCCAGCAATGCGAGAACGGCAGCATGGGTCCTGGTTTGGGTCGACATGTTGGAGCGGCTGGTCTCGATCACTTCTTGAGCACAGTTACGAAGTTCGTCGATCTCGGTTGATCTCCGATCGAGCAGGTATCGCTGCATGTCGACGACACCGTCGCCGCTCCAGCGCTCAGGCATTTCGAGGGTCTCGAGCAATTCCGGATGGCGCTGGAAAAAGTCGGGGTTGCGCAAGAGGAAATCGGCGACCGTCCGTTCCTTCGGTTCGCCCTCGCCGCTCTCCGGCTCAGCTCCCGCGTTCTCCGGCTGTTGCGTCATGCCCGCATCCCCTTTATCGCTCGTCCATGCTGCGAATCGCCCTATTATACACCGCGCCGCACTTAACAAATAAGAAACGCTGAACCGATGACCGTTATCCGATCGACCGAACCCGAGGCCGTCGCCTTCTCGGCTGGCGAGCGGGTCGCGGTCCTCCTGCCGCTGCCCTTGAGCGGTGCCTACGATTACCGCGTTCCCGAAGGGATGTCGGTCGAGGCCGGCGACTTCGTCGTCGTTCCCCTTGGCAATCGAACGGTCGAAGGTGTCGTTTGGGGTGTCGGGGTGGGCGACGTCGCCGATACGAAACTCAAGGAGATCACCGATACCGTTGACTGCCCGCCCTTAGCACCCGAATCACGGCGGTTCGCCGAATGGGTCGCTGCCTACACCCTGCAATCCACGGGCGCCGTCCTTAAGATGATGATGAGCGTTCCCGACGCACTCTATCCACCGAAACCGATAACCGCGTTCGCCGCCGCGCCGCAATTTCCGGAGATCCGGATGACCGAAGCCCGTACGCGGGTTCTCGCCGTCCTTGCCGACGGCCTGCCCCGGCAAGCGACGGAATTGGCCCGTGAAGCCGGAACCGGACCGGCAGTCGTCAAGGGGCTTGCGGAGGCCGGCGCCCTTCGCCGCGTCGAACTGCCCCCCGCAACTGATTTCCCGACACCAGACCCCAACCGTCCGGGCCCCGACCTGTCGCCGGAACAAGCCGAGGCCGCCGCCGAACTGCGGGCCAGCGTCCATGAGAACCGTTTTCACGTCACCTTGCTCGACGGCGTCCCCGGCTCGGGCAAGACCGAGGTTTATTTCGAAGCCGTCGCCGAGGCGCTTTCGCTGGGCAAACAGGTTCTCGTCTTGCTGCCGGAGATCGCGCTGGGTGCGCAATGGCTGAACCGGTTCGAAAACCGGTTTGGCGCGCCGCCGGCTGAATGGCATTCCGACCTGACCCACGCGACTCGGCGCAACACCTGGCGCGCCGTTGCCGAAGGGCGGGTTCGGATTGTCGTCGGCGCCCGGTCGGCATTGTTCCTTCCGTTCCATGACCTCGGCTTGATTGTGATCGACGAGGAACACGAGAACGCATTCAAACAGGAGGACGGCGTCATCTACAACGCCCGTGACATGGCCGTCGTCCGGGCCCGCATCGGCGACAACGCCATCGCCCTGGTCTCGGCGACGCCGTCTCTGGAAACGCTGGTCAATGCCGAAAACGGAAAATACCGCCACCTCGAACTGCCATCCCGCCACGGCGGAGCGAAACTGCCGGAAATCCGCCTCGTCGACATGCTCGCCGATCAACCGCCCCGGGGCCGATGGCTGTCACCAACCTTGGCCGATGAACTGACCGAGACCGTGGCGAGGGGGGAGCAGGCCCTGCTCTACTTGAACCGACGCGGCTACGCGCCGTTGACCCTTTGCCGGAAGTGCGGCTTCCGTTTCCAATGCCCGCGATGTACCGCATGGTTGGTCGAACACCGCCTGGCCGGGACCTTGCAATGCCATCATTGCGGCTTTCGGATCGACGCCCCCGAAACCTGTCCCGACTGCGGCGCTGTCGACCATCTAACTGCCTGTGGGCCGGGCGTTGAGCGGTTGGCCGAAGAGGTGCGGCTATTGATTCCGGATGTGCGCCTGACCATTGCCGCCAGCGACAACCTGACCTCGCCCAATGCCGTGCGCGAACTGGTCTCTCAGGTGGAGAACCATGAGCTGGATGTCGTCATCGGCACGCAGATCGTGGCCAAGGGCTACCATTTTCCCCTTCTTACCTTGGTCGGCGCCGTCGATGCGGACCTCGGTCTGCAAGGCGGCGACCTGCGCGCCGCCGAACGTACCTATCAGCTGCTTTATCAGGTGTCGGGCCGAGCGGGGCGGGGCGAAAAGCCGGGCCATGTTCTTTTGCAATCCTATATGGCCGCCCATCCCGTGATGGCCGCACTGGCAGCCGGCGACCGCAATCGCTTTCTCGCGGCCGAACGAGAGGCGCGCGCCGAGGCGGGCATGCCGCCATTCGGCCGCTTGGTCGGACTGATCGTTTCCGGCAAGGATGAACGTGCCGTCGATGAGGCGTCCCGTGCCCTCGGGCGAACAGCGCCACAGGGTGACGAGTTGGTAACGCTGGGCCCGGCGCCCGCCGCATTCGCCCTGTTGCGCGGCCGCCACCGCCATCGGCTCCTGTTGAAAGCCGCCAAAACCGTCAACGTCCAGCAGACCGTGCGTCAGTGGCTGGCACGGACGCGATGGCCGAAGAAAGTCAGGGTCCAAGTCGACGTTGATCCCTACAATTTTTTCTGAAACCGACGCCCGTCAGCTTGAGCGCCGGGCAAGGGCGCTGGGACAGCTGCCCCGGACAGCTCGTGCGGGAACCCTGACGGTCTCTCCATGCTTGCCTGAAAGCCCCGGAAAACCGCCGTTTTTTGCAATGCAAAAAGTTCTCTGAGTCTTGTTGCATACCCGGAGTGAGTATGCTACGACAAGCCCCGTTTTGGAGGGGCCGTCCCAGGCGGGACGGGGGCGTCAATGAGGGGATTACCGTTCACCGCGGCCGCTCAGGCGTTCTGAAAAACAACCGGAAAAGGGGTTCCCTAGGTGTCATCGGATGTCATCGCCGCCACCGGCCTCGCAGGCCGTTATGCGACGGCGCTTTTTGAGCTGGCGGACGCGGACAATGCCTTGGAAACGGTTTCCGGGGATTTGGAAGCAATTGGCGCCATGATCGAGGAGTCGGAGGACCTGACCCGCCTGATCCGGTCGCCGGTCATTTCCCGAGAAGACCAGAGCCGTGCCATGGACGCCGTCCTCGAAGCCGCTGAGATCGGCGAGTTGACGCAGAAGTTCATTGGTGTCGTTGCCGCCAACCGCCGTTTGTTCGCGCTTCCCTCCATGATCAAGAGTTTTGCCAAACTGCTCGCCGATCGGCGGGGAGAAACGACTGCCGAGGTCGTGTCCGCGTCGGAGCTTTCGGACAGTCAGCTGGACGCTGTAAAAAATTCGCTTAAAAAAGCCATGGGCGTCGACGTTGCTATCGACGCCAAGGTCGACGAAGAGATCTTGGGCGGGCTGGTCGTACGCGTCGGTTCGCGCATGGTTGACAGTTCATTGAAGACGAAGCTCGATCAACTTCGCTTCGCTATGAAAGGGATCGGTTAAATGGAAATCCGTGCCGCAGAAATTTCCGCAATTCTGAAAAAGCAGATCGCCGATTTCGGCAGCGAAGCCGAAGTCGCCGAGGTCGGGCAGGTTCTGTCCGTCGGCGACGGTATCGCCCGCGTCCACGGCCTTGATCAGGTTCAGGCCGGTGAAATGGTTGAATTCCCTGGCGGCATCAAGGGAATGGCCTTGAACCTGGAGCAGGACAACGTCGGTATCGTCATCTTCGGCGACGACCGTTCGATCCGCGAAGGTGATACGGTCAAACGGACCGGCGACATTGTCGACGTTCCGGTCGGTAAGGGCCTTCTCGGCCGCGTCGTCGACGCGCTCGGCAACCCCATCGACGGCAAGGGCCCGATCGAAGCTGACGAGCGCAGCATGGTCGAGGTCAAGGCACCCGGCATCATTCCGCGGAAATCGGTGCACGAGCCGGTGCAGACCGGCCTCAAGGCCATCGACTCCCTGATCCCCGTCGGCCGCGGCCAACGCGAACTGATCATCGGCGACCGTCAGACCGGCAAGACGGCGGTTATCGTCGATACCATCATCAACCAGAAACGGGTCAACGAAGCGGGCGACGAATCGAAGAAGCTCTACTGCGTCTACGTCGCCGTCGGCCAGAAGCGCTCGACCGTCGCCCAGTTGGTCAAAACCCTCGAGGACAACGACGCCCTCAAGTATTCCATCGTCGTCGCCGCCACCGCCTCCGAACCGGCGCCCCTGCAGTTCCTGGCGCCTTACACGGGTTGCACCATGGGCGAGTATTTCCGCGACAACGGCATGCACGCGGTGATTTTCTACGACGACCTGTCGAAACAGGCGGTCGCTTATCGCCAGATGTCGCTGCTGCTGCGCCGCCCGCCGGGGCGCGAAGCCTATCCCGGTGACGTCTTCTATTTGCATTCGCGGCTGCTTGAACGCGCTGCCAAGATGAACGAGGAGCACGGTGCCGGCTCATTGACCGCGTTGCCGGTCATCGAAACCCAGGCCGGTGACGTGTCGGCCTATATCCCGACCAACGTGATCTCCATTACCGACGGCCAGATCTTCCTGGAAACTGAGCTCTTTTTCCGGGGCATCCGTCCGGCTGTGAACGTTGGCCTCAGCGTCAGCCGTGTCGGCTCGGCCGCCCAGGTCAAGGCCATGAAACAGGTGGCGGGCAGCATCAAATTGGAATTGGCCCAGTACCGCGAGATGGCGGCCTTCGCCCAGTTCGCCTCGGACCTCGATCCGGCCACACAAAGGCTGTTGGCCCGCGGTGCGCGCCTCACCGAGCTGCTGAAACAGCCGCAGTACACGCCGATACCGGTCGAAGAACAGGTCGTCGTCATCTTTGCCGGCGTCAACGGCTATACGGATGGCATCGATGTCAACCAGGTCACCGCCTTTGAAAAGCAGCTGATCGACGAGGCGCGGGCCAACCAGGCCGATCTGTTGAAAACGATCCACGATGAGCAGGCCATTTCCGACGAAACGGAAGAGAAGCTGAAGAAGTTTCTCGACGACTTCGTCAAGACCTTTGCTTGACGGCGAGACCGCTCGGAACAACCATTTCGGATAGGCGTCGATGCCCAGCCTCAAGGACCTGAAAGTCAGGATCGACAGCGTCAAATCGACGCAGAAGATCACCTCCGCCATGAAGATGGTGGCCGCCGCCAAGTTGCGCCGGGCGCAGGAATCGGCGGAACAAGCCCGCCCCTACGCGGCCCGCATGGAGCGCATGCTGGGTTCGCTCGCCGAATCGCTTGGCAATACGGAAGGGGCGCCGAAACTGCTCGCCGGAACCGGTGGCAATGAAACGTATTTGATCGTCGCCTTCACCGGCGATCGCGGCCTCTGCGGCGGTTTCAACAGCTCCATCGTCCGCAAAGTGCGGAGCATGGCCAACGAACTCATCACCGGGGGCAAGACGGTCAAGATTTTCTGTGTCGGCCGCAAGGGCAACGACGTCCTCAAGCGCGAGTTCCCGTCGAACATCATCGAGGTCGTCACCGGCGTCGGCCGGCGCGGCGTCGAATATCATGAAGCCCAGGATGTCGCTGAACAGATCGCCGGTCTTCTTGACGAGGGGGCCTTCGACGTCTGCACCATCGTCTTCAACCGGTTCAAATCGGCGATGACGCAAGTGGTAACCTCGCAACAGTTGATCCCCTTCCAATCGACGCAAAAGTCGGAAGATATCGAGGATTTGACCGGAGAGCACGGACCGAAGGCGGTCTACATCTTCGAGCCGGACGAAGAGGAGATCCTGGCCGATCTTCTGCCGAGGAACCTGGCCGTCCAGGTTTTCCAGGCGATGCTGGAGAGCGCCGCCTCCGAGCACGGGGCACGGATGACGGCCATGGACAGCGCCACCCGGAACGCCGGTGATATGATCGACAGCCTGACGCTGACCTACAACCGGACGCGCCAGGCTTATATCACCAAGGAACTGATTGAGATCATCTCGGGCGCCGAAGCGCTCTAGATCGTCCTTTTGAACAGATGAAACGCTGAGAAGCATACAGGAGCAGCAACGATGGCAAAGAATGACATCGGTAGGGTCACGCAGGTCATGGGGGCCGTTGTGGACGTCCAGTTCGAGGGCGAACTGCCGGAGATCCTGAACGCCCTTCATACGGAGAACGCCGGAAAATTGCTGGTCCTGGAAGTCGCCCAGCACCTCGGAGAGAACGCCGTGCGCACCGTCGCCATGGACTCGACGGAGGGCATGCAGCGCGGCACCGAGGTCAAGGACACCGGCGACCCGATCGCCGTGCCGGTGGGACCGGAAACGCTCGGCCGCATCCTCAACGTCATCGGCGACCCGGTCGACGAGCGCGGCCCGGTCGAGACCGGTAAGACCCTGCCCATCCACCGTCCGGCGCCGGAATTCGTCGACCAGGCGACAGAAACGGAGATCCTGACCACCGGCATCAAGGTCGTCGACCTCATCGCGCCTTACGCCAAGGGCGGTAAGATCGGGCTGTTCGGCGGCGCCGGTGTCGGCAAGACCGTCATCATCATGGAACTGATCAACAACATCGCCAAGGGCCACGGCGGATTCTCGGTGTTCGCCGGTGTCGGCGAGCGGACCCGCGAGGGCAACGACCTCTATCACGAGATGATCGAATCGGGCGTTATCGACCTCGAGGGCGACAACTCCAAGGCAGCCCTGGTCTACGGCCAGATGAACGAACCGCCGGGAGCCCGCGCGCGAGTCGGTCTGACCGGCCTGACCCTGGCTGAGTACTTCCGCGACGAGGAAGGCCAGGACGTGCTGCTCTTCATCGACAACATCTTCCGCTTCACTCAGGCTGGCTCCGAAGTGTCGGCGCTGCTGGGCCGTATCCCGTCGGCCGTCGGATACCAGCCGACCCTGGCCACCGACATGGGCACGCTCCAGGAACGCATTACCTCTACGACCAAGGGCTCGATCACATCCGTGCAGGCCATCTACGTGCCGGCCGACGATCTCACCGACCCGGCACCGGCGACATCGTTCTCGCACTTGGACGCGACCACGGTTCTCAGCCGGCAGATCGCCGAGCTCGGTATCTACCCGGCCGTCGACCCGCTCGACTCGACGTCTCGGATCCTCGACCCCCGAATCATCGGCGAAGAGCATTATGGTGTCGCCACCGAAGTGCAGCGCGTTCTGCAGACCTACAAGGGCCTGCAGGACATCATCGCCATTCTCGGCATGGACGAGCTGTCGGAAGAGGACAAACTGACCGTCGCCCGGGCGCGTAAGATCCAGCGCTTCCTGTCGCAGCCGTTCCACGTGGCAGAGGTGTTCACCGGTACGCCGGGCGTCTTCGTCAGCCTCGAGGACACCATCAAAGGCTTCAAGGGCATCGTCGCCGGCGAATACGACCACATTCCGGAAGCCGCCTTCTACATGGTCGGCACCATCGAAGAGGCGCTTGAAAAGGCCAAGCGTCTGGCCGCGGAGGCGGCGTAAACGATCGATACGGTCGAAACGCTTACTTCCGAGGAGGAGGATATGGCCGAAAAGGTCGAATTCGAACTGGTCTCGCCGCAACGGCTGCTCGTTTCCGAGCCCGTCGAAATGGTCGTCGTTCCCGGCGCCGAGGGCGACCTCGGTGTCCTGCCGGGGCACTCGCCGCTGATCGCGACCGTGCGTCCCGGCGTCATCGCCATCCATGAAGACACGGCCATCAAGGAGCGGATTTTCGTCGCCGGCGGCTTTTGCGATATCTCGCCGTCCCATTGCACGGTGCTGGCCGAGGAGGCCGTACGCGTCGAGGACATCGACAGAAATGCCGCCGAACAGCGTCTTGAAGCGGCGAAACAGGCCGAAGCCGAAGAAGACGACAAGGGGAAATGCGAGGCGGAACGACGTATCGCGGAAGCCATGCTTGCCGCCGCGTCCGCATGATCTGATCCTGTAGGATACTCATCTGAAACGCGGCACCAAGTGCCGCGTTTTTTGTTGTGAAAGAGACCGTAGACCGTGACGACCCGAACCCGATTGCGACGACGATGACGAGATGCCTGCCCGTTCGCCAGGCGCCCATTTGGCATCGGAACCAATCGCAATCAGGAGATGGAAATGCACGAGATCGTTACGACAAGATTGATCCTCAGACCGTTCAAGAAGACGGACGAGGGCGTTTTCGTCGCCCTTAAGAAGGATCTCGCCAATATGGCCGGTACGACCGTCGGGCCGATGACCAACGAGGCGGCGGTCCGGCAATTCGCCGAATACAGGACCCAATGGCAGGACTCCGGCATCGGTGTCTTTGCCGTCGAGCACAAGGACTCGCGCTCGTTCATCGGCGAGTGCGGTTTCGCCAAACGGGACGACCTCCCGGAATTGACGCTGCGCTATACCATCGATCGCACTTGGTGGGGACGGGGGCTGGCGCCGGAAGCCGTTGCTGCCGCGGTCGAACACGGTTTCAAGGAAGCGTTCCTCGACGACTTCTCCGCTTTGGCCCTAGCCACCAATGAACGGTCCTGCCGCATCCTGGAAGGCGTTGGAATGCACCTGATTCAGGAAGGGTTTGGCGGCATTACCGGATTTCGCCGTTACCACCTGACCAGAGAACAGTGGTCTGCCGTGACCTGATGAAGACGGCGATGGCGACGCCATCGCTTTATCCTGTCCGGTGCCTTTGGTAGTCTCCGGTCATGCGGTTGTATCTGGTTCAACACGGCACCGCCGTTCCCAAGGACGAACACCCGGAGCGGCCCTTGAGCGAAACGGGGCGGAAGGACGTCGCCCGCCTGGCGTCGTTCCTGGCACGCAGCCGCATAAGCGTTGCCCGCGTCTTGCATTCCGGCAAGCTCCGCGCCCAGGAGACGGCCTTGATCCTGGCCGAAACCCTGGGTCCGGGACGCATCACCGAGCAAAGCCTGTATCCGATCGCACCGAACGACCCGACCGATGCCCTTTTCGAAGCGATTGAAGCGTGGCCGGAAGAAGGTGCCATAGGTGACGTCATGGTCGTCGGCCACCTACCCTATATGAGCCGCCTGGTGTCCCGCCTGGTTTGCGGTGACGAGGATGAAACCGTCCTCCATTTCCAGCCCGGCACCGTGGTCGCGCTCGAGCGCGGCGACAACGGTGATGGCTGGATCGTCGCCTGGGCGGTGCGGCCCGAATTGATGGGCGGTTGAGTTCAGCGCCATGCCGGAGTGGAGTCATCTCGCGACCTTTGCCATTGCCTCTTTCATTCTCGGCGTCACGCCTGGACCCGACATCATCTACGTCATCGTCCGCGGCACCGCTCAGGGGCCGCGGGCCGGCGTCGCCGCTGCGGCCGGCCTGTGCACGGGGATCATCGGCCACACGCTGCTTTGCATCGTCGGGTTGACCGCGGTTCTCGCGGCCTCGGCGATTGCGTTCACCGCCGTCAAGGTCCTGGGTGCGGCTTACCTCATCTACCTCGGTGTGCGTATGTGGCGGCACCGCGACAAGCTCCACTTTTCTGATGGTGGTGATCCGGTGCCAATCGGTTCCATTTATCGGCAAACCGTCGTCATGAACCTGCTCAACCCGAAGGTCGCGTTGTTCTTCCTCGCCTTCCTTCCCCAGTTCGTCGACCCCGGGGCCGGACCCGTCGCCTATCAGTTCGCGATCCTCGGCTCCATCTTCATGGTCGTCTCGTTCGGGGTCATGGCCACGGCCGGTTTGGCCGGCGGCCAGGTTCGGCGGTATTTCTCGAAAAGCGACAAGGCTGCCCAGCGCATCCATGCATTGGCCGGCACCGTCTTGATCGCGCTCGGTATACGCCTTGCCATGGAGACCCGCGTCTAACGGCCGGTGTTTGGATTGCTCGGTCGATACCAGTTTCAGACTTCGGCGCCGGCCGCCTGCGCGATCACGGATCGGCTCTCGGCGTGATCCAGTAGGTTGACCAGCCCGAAGTGCAGGGGATCCGGCCAATTGCCGAACTCGAACCAGCCGTAGCCCTGGGTCTCCCAGTTCAAGGTCGGTTCGAATTCCTCGCCGACGACGACCAAAAAATTGCTGTATCGGAATCCGGATTCGTGTTCGAAAACGTAAAGGGGCATCGCCTCGAACTCGCCCTCGTAGCCCGCTTCCTCACGGACCTCGCGGGTGACGGTCTGCATCGGCGTTTCTCCGTGATCGACGGCGCCGCCCCACGTTCCCCAGGTATTCGGTTGCAGCGTTCCCTCGGCGCGGTGAGCGATCAGCATCCGTCGGGTGCTTCTGGCGAGGATCAGCGCACCGGCGGCGGCTCGACCCCAGAAGCCGGTCTCCAACATCGCCCGTTTGTGTTCGCTGACGTCGACCAACGAAGCGCTCCCCTCCTTGACGCCGGATCATTCGGCCGCTCAGACCGTTCACTCTGTTCACGTGTTCTTTGCGGCGCGCGTTTGATTTTGCCGAGTGGACGGACTATTTCAAGGACCTTGCCGTGAACCTTACCATTAAGACCGAAGGATGGGGGACCCGGCGGTGGAGCAAGTGAAGGAATTCTGGCGACTGGTTGTCGAGGTATGGAACACCGGCATCGGCGGCGTGGATATCGGCAAAGCCCTCGTCGCCATCCTCATCCTCGCCATTTTCTTTCTTTTGAGAGGGCTTTTCACCCGCCTCGTCATCGGCCGCCTCAACGCCATCGCCAAACGAACCACCAACCGCCTCGACGACAAGATGGTCGCCAGCCTCGAGGCGCCGGTCCGTCTGGTGCCAGTCGTGGTCGGCGTCTTCGTCGCCAGTGAGTATCTGGCTTTCGAGGCTATTTATGCGGAGATCGCGGACAACGTCGTCAAGACCCTGATAGCGATCTGCATCTTCTGGGGAGCCTATCGACTGACCATTCCGTTGTCGTTCTTGTTGCGGCGGCTGGAACGGGTGTTCACCCATGAACTCGTCGAATGGATGGTCAAGGCCATCCACGTCGCCGTCATTATCGTCGGCGCCGCCACCATCCTGCAGATATGGGGTATTCAGGTCGGGCCGATCATCGCCGGCGCCGGGCTCTTCGGTGTTGCCGTGGCTTTGGGCGCGCAGGACCTGTTCAAGAACCTGATCGCCGGTATTCTCATCCTTGGCGAGAAACGCTTCCGTATCGGCGATTGGATTCGCGTCGAAGGCACGGTTGAAGGCACCGTCGAGAGCATCGGCTTCCGTTCGACCGTGGTCCGCCGTTTCGACAAGGCGCCGGTCCTGGTGCCCAACGCCAAGCTGGCGGACACGGCGGTCATCAATTTTTCGGGCATGACGCACCGGCGCATTTACTGGACCATTGGTGTCGAGTACCGCACCTCCATCGAGCAGCTGCGCCGGATCCGCGACGAGATCGAGGGCTATGTAACCGACAGTCCGGATTTCGCCGATCCCGAGGACGTTTCCACCTTCGTGCGTATCGATCGCTTCAGTGATTCGTCGATCGATATCATGCTTTATTGCTTCACCCGTACCACCGATTGGGGCGAATGGCTGAAGATCAAGGAAAGCCTGGCGTTGCGCATAAAGGAAATCGTCGATGGGGCTGGTACGGGTTTCGCCTTCCCAAGCCAGTCCTTATATGTTGAGCAAATTCCCTCGGAGCGCCCGGAGATTTTCGTGCCGCCGGGTGCAGGCGCCGAGACCGAACCGGTCGCGGCCGAGGGTTCGGAATAACAGGAGGAGGAACCATGACGGTCAAGATCTATCACAACCCGCGCTGCTCGAAGTCCCGCCAGACCCTGGCATTGTTGCAGGACAACGGCGTCGAGCCGGAAGTCGTCGAGTACCTGACGACGCCGCCGAGCGCCGCCGAGTTGAAGGACGTGCTCGCAAAATTGGGCCTTGGCCCGAAGGACGTGTTGCGCACCAAGGAAGCCAAGGAGGAAGGCATCGATCCGGCCCTCGACGGTGACGCCTTGATCGAGGCCATCGCCCGACACCCGCGGACCCTGCAGCGTCCGATCGTCGTCAAGGGCGCCAAAGCGGCCATGGGCCGGCCGCCGGAAAGTGTGCTCGACATCCTCTGACCCGACTCTTACCCGACTCTGACCTGACCCGTTCGAGAACCATCAAAGGCAGGACGCTGCGCTTGTCGGGCGCTTTTTCTTGCCCGGAGGGGGCCGACGATTCACTATAGGTCATGGGCGACGCCGCAATCGGCTGTGGTTGGGCGTGCCCAGGGGTCATTACAGTGGGGGTTCGAGCGGGGACGCAATGGCTGCCAAGAAGGCCGCAACCAAGACGAACAAACCGGCGAAAGGTGCCGGCGGTGCCGTTTCGGCGACCCTGAAACCGGTGAGCCCGACTCCCGGCGACGCGGCGATGGCCAAGCCGACGCCCGGACGCCAGCCGACGGCCGAGCAAATCGCCGCCTGGAAGGCGCTACCGGCGGAACAGAAATTGGCCCTTCGCGAACGCGAAGCGGCCCGGGTCTTCGGAATCGGCGTCGAACACCACCAAAAGGGCGAGTATGCAGAGGCCGTCGAGGCCTATGGCAAATCGCTGCTGCTCAACCCGAAGATTCCCGATACCTACAACAACATGGGCGTCGCCCTCAGGCAGATGGGCAAGCTCGAGGCGTCGATCGCATGCTATCGTCGCTCCCTGGTGCTGCGCCCCAATAACGCGGGTGCCTACTCCAACATGGGCAACGCGCTCCGCGAGTTAGGCCGCCTGCAATTGGCCGTCGCGGCCCATCAGCAGGCCGTGCGCCTGGACCCGAAGGGTGCAGAGTACTTTTACAACATGGGTTTGGCGCTTCGCGATTTGGGCCAGACCGATCAGGCGTTGGCCGCCTTCGAGACGACGTTGACCATGGTGCCGGAACACGTGGATTGCCGCTGGGACCGCGCGCTGACACTGCTCACCAAAGGTGAGTTCGTGGAAGGGTTCGAGCAGTATGAATGGCGCTGGAGACTGGAACGCAGCCCGCCGCGCGGCTTCTCCCAGCCTATGTGGGACGGCTCGGAACTCAAGGGCAAGACCCTGCTGATCCACCAGGAGCAGGGTTTCGGCGATATGATCCACTTCGCCCGCTTCGTGCCCATGGTCAAGGAACGGGTCGGCACTGTGGTCCTCGAGACCCAGCCGGAACTGGCCCGCCTATTCTCCACCGTCCCCGGCGTCGACAAGGTGGTCAACCGGGGCGCGCCGCTGCCCAAGTTCGATTATTACATCCCTATGATGTCCCTGGCCCGCGTCCTCGGCACCACGGCCGAGACCATCCCGGCCGAAGTGCCCTACCTGACGGCGCCCGAGATGCATGCCGTACAGCTGCCCGCGTCCATGGAACGCCAGCGCCAGATCGGAATCTCCTGGGCCGGCAAGCCGACCCATCAGAACGACAAGAACCGGTCCTGCGACTTCACCCAGTTCGTCGAGCTCTTGGGCATCCCGGGTGTCATCGTCTACAGTCTGCAGAAAGGCCCCCGCGAGACCGACATCAAGGAGACCGGTTGCGAGTCCCTGGTCTTCAACCTCGGACCCAGGCTCAACGACTTTGCCGACACCGCTTCCGTGATCCAGCAGCTCGATATGGTCATCACTGTCGATACGGCCATCGCGCACCTGGCTGCGGCGCTCGGCAAACCGGCCTGGGTGGTCATCCCCTTCGCCGCCGATTGGCGCTGGTTGACCGACGAGGAGGGTTCGCCCTGGTATCCGACGGTCCGTTTGTTCCGGCAGAAGCGCCCCGGCGCCTGGGACCAGGTGTTCGCCGACGTGCGCAAGGCGCTCCGCGAAGAAATCGGTATCAAGGCGCCGACGCCCGTACAGCTTTGAGCACCGCTCCAGCCCCCAAAATGGCGGCGCCTTCTCTTTTGATTCCAATTAGATAGAACCATCGCGCCCGATTCCCGTTAACGGTTCGGTAGGAACCTTCTGCTAGCCTCATCGTGGGTCGTCAGGTTTTGCCCGGCGGACCCCGACATGTGTTTGGCTGAGCGGAGAGGGGTTTGACGCGCAGCAAGGAGATATTCGCCGACGGGGACGTGATCTTCCGTGAGGGGGAGACGAGCGACCGCGCCTATGAGATCTTCTCCGGCAAGGTCGAGATCCTCAAGGACGAGGGCGGCAAGCCGGTCCACCAGGGCTATCTCGGGCCTGGTGAAATGTTCGGCGAGATGGCTGTCCTCGACGGCGGCGTCCACGGGGCGACGGCGCGTGCCGTCGGCCGCACCGTGGTGCGTTCCATGGATCGGGGCGGCCTCATCGATTCCATGCAGCAGACCCCGGAATCGACGCTGGGCATGATGGGCCGGTTGATCAAGCGGCTGCGCGGCGGCAAGCCGGCGCCCGCCCCCGCCGCCGACGGCGCTTCTTACAGCAATCCGAGCCTACTGCGGCGCCTGATCGACGGCCTCGGCACTGACCAGGAGCGGATCGGCGTGCGCGTCAAGCCACTGGTGAGAACGCCGATCAGAACACGCGCCATCTCATCGCTGCCCTCGGTAACTCGCCGGCCATCCAGACCCGCGGCCTGTCCAAGGCCCTCAAGCTCGACGTCAACGCCGATCGCACCAAACAGATCGAACGCATTTCCATGACGGCTCGACGTTGGCTCATCGATACCGAAGCCGACGTCCTCATCTGGGGTCACGTGCCGGCGCCGGGCAGTGCGTTGCATCTGCGCTTCGTGACGCTCGCCAACTGGGACCAGCAGGCGCCGGGCGCCTTCGATTTCGAGACCGTGCTCGCCGTACCCGCCGGGTTCGGGGCCGAGGTCGCCGACCTCCTGCGTACCGTCACCCTGGCCGCCGCCCTGCCCGGCACCCGGGCCAAGCAGGCCCTGAAGAATCGTGCCCTGGCCGATGGGCTCGAGCCGGCCGCCCTCGCCCTCGACCAAGTGCTCCCGGAGATGACCAGCCGCGAGCGGGCCACCCTTCAATCCGGGTACGCCTCGGTCCTCGCCGCCGCTGCCCGGCCGGGCTACGACGCCGAGCTCCTGGCCCGGGCGGCCGACCGTTACCGCGTTGCCGCTTCGGTTCTCAGCGAGAAGGAATCGCCCGAGGACTGGGCCCGCGTCCACAAGCACCTGGGCTCGATCCTGCACATCGAAGGCGAGCGAAACCGCGATCCAGCGATGCTGGACAAAGCGGAATCCCTGCTCATCGACGCCGCCGATATCCTCGATCGTGCGGGCCACCCGCGGGCCTGGGGGGGCCCTGCAGAACCGGCTCGGTCTGATCAGTTACCGCCGCGGTTTCGAGAGCGGCGACACCGCCGAACTGAAACGCGCACTGAGGCGCTTCAAGTCGGCACTCGCCATCTATACGCGCGACCAGACGCCGATGCGTTGGGCGGAGATCATGAGCAACGTCGCCCAGGCCGCCCAGGTCCTGGGCGAACACGTGAAAAGCCTGGAGGCCTTGGCGACGGCGGCCAATGCCTGTAAGGCCGTCCTCGAGGTTCGAAGCCGGAGCCAGACTCCGATGCTGTGGGCGGCGTCACAAAACAACCTGGGCAGCGCCCTATTCCTGCTCGGCAAACAGACCCGCAACGTCGAACGCCTGGAGGCCTCCGTCGCCGCCTTCGAGCAGGCCCTCGAGGTCTACGAGGCGCGCAACAACCACCGTCTGGCGGCGATTACCGCCAAGAACCTGGACCGGGCGCGAGACATGGTGGACGATTTCCGGCCCCGGAACGTGGCCGAATTGGACTGGGAGCAAGATGGCGACGAGCGCGACCGGACCCGGCGAGCGGACGGTGACAACCTGCCCTTCCCCGGCGAGGACCTGGAGAAGAACGAACTGCCGTGGCCGGGCGAGGCTGTCCGACAAGCCGGCTGACGTCCAACGGCCGGTTATCGCCGAAATCCCATCTCGTTCACCCTGATCCGTAGGCCGCGGCGATGGGCGTTTGGAGAATCGGCTTCGAACGCGTGTTTTACCCGAACCGCAGGAAGATCATTTTGTCGAGCGAACGCAACTCGCGCAGGAAGTTGATGACACCGACGGCATTCTTGTCGCGTACCGGCTCCCAGATACGGGTGAAGGAATCGATGCCGTTCTCGAACAGGCGCTGGAACTCCTCGTCGTCCCGATAGGCCTGCGGCGCTTCGGCGTAGCATTTCTTGTAGAGATAAAGCGATATGCCGAGTTCCTGGCGGAGCGCGTCCACGGCTACCGGGTTCTCGAAATCGGGCGGATTGTGCCGGTAGGGCCAGAGACGGTCCATGGAGGCGTTGATGGCGTCGACACAATCGGAAAACGTGACGATGCCGCTGCGCCGGCGCAGTCCGGCGATCATCGTGCGGACCGGTTTCATGGCTTCGGCCGCCGTTTCCGCTTCCATGGCTTCCGCCGCGGATGCCGCTTTGGCCAATTGCTCCGCAACGGCGCGCATGGTGCCCTGGAACTCGGCGTCCGCGTCGTAAGCGTCGGGCGGCGATCCGGCGTGGCGATCAGCGAGAGCGTTCCACTTGTCGGCCATCATCGAGATCTCGAGGGCGGCAACGCCCGGGTTCTTGGTGCGCAAGAAAAATACGGCCTGACGGTAGTGGCCGTAGGCGTCGGCGACGGCGGCATTGAAGTCCCCAGTTTCGCCGGCCGCCGGCCGGTCCGGGGCAGCCGTCAGGATCAGCACAAAGACGACGACAATGGCAGCGGCGGTTTCTTTCATGTCAGCTTATCCTCCGGGCGCGTCGGGACATGGTAGCCCATCATATTCGTTTAATGTATAACAAAAGCGGTTTCCTGACCGATTGGCAACGGGCACGAGGTGACACCATGCAGACACGGCGCGGGTTCTCGAAACGGCTTCTGGCCGCCGGCACGGCACTGGCCTCCGGGTTGGCGGGGGCCTGGCTCCCGATCCCGGCACGGGCCGGCGAGAAGGACCTGAGCACGGTCGAGAAGTCGGGCGGCCACTACCGCCAGACCTGGTTCCTGTCGAGCTTCCTCGACATGAACGAGGACCTGACGATGGCCGCCGAGAACGGTAAGCGCCTGGCCGTCATCTTCGAGCTTGAAGGCTGCCCCTATTGCCGCGAGACGCACCTGGTCAACTTCGCCGACCCGGAAATCCGCGGTTACATCCGCGAGAACTTCGAGATGGTGCAGATCGACATGAAGGGCTCGGCCGCGGTCACCGATTTCGACGGCGAGACGTTGTCGGAGAGCAAGCTCCGCAAGAAATGGGGTATCCGTTTCTCGCCGACCATCATCTTTTTGGGCGAACCTCCGGCGGAGGGAACCGCAGCCGGCATCAAGGACCTGGAAGTGTCGCGCATGCAGGGCTACTTCCGGCCCAACTATTTCGTTTCCATGTTCCGCTACGTGCGCGAAAAGGCCTACGAAAGCCAAGCCTTCCCGGCCTACGTGAAGGCCCAACTGGCGGCCGGCAAGAGCTGACCTGACAGGCAGCACGTCCAACTATTGCCTTTCCGCCGGAACGCTGGCTTCCTTTCGTCGCGAAGATTACGGAGGAGCTCGCCTTGGTCGATCCGGCGACATTGATCACTTACGTTGCGGTCGTTCTCGGGTTCGTGTTCATTCCCGGTCCGGCGACGATCCTCACCGTGGCGCGGGCGACGAGTTCGGGCGTCAGGGTCGGCATCGCGACCGGCGCCGGGATCGCGGCTGGCGACCTCATCCATACGATCATGGCGATCGCTGGCATATCGGCGATCATCGCGGCGTCGGCGGTGCTGTTCAGCATCATTAAATACCTGGGTGCCGCCTATCTCGTTTATCTCGGAATCCGTGCCATCCTCGATACGTCGGCAGTGGACCTGGGCACCAAGGGGCTCCCCCTGTCCGCCACAAAAGCCTTTCGCCAAGCGATCCTGGCCGAAGTTCTCAATCCCAAGACCGCCTTGTTCTTTCTCGCATTCCTTCCCCAATTCGTGCGGCTCGAGAACGGGTCCGTGGTCCTGCAACTGATGACCCTCGGTATCGTCTTCGTCCTGTTGGGGCTCGTCAGCACCGTCGTCTTCGCCCTCGGCACCGGCCGGATCGGCCTGTTGCTTCGCCACAATCCGACCGTCCTCAAGTGGCAGGGGAAAGTGGTCGGCGGCATCTACTGCGCCCTCGGTGCGCGCCTGGCACTGCAGGAACGATGACCCAACGCGCTAGGTAACTGCGTGCTCCGCTAACTGATACCAGGCGCCGTAGACCCGTCGTCGGTTCAGACACGATCTGTTAACCCTCTTCCCTTATCTTGGTAGACTCAGAAAACTGTCTCCGGAGACGGTCGCCAGTCGCCATGCCGCAACAACCTTCATCCACAGTCCTTTCAATGGCCGTATTCCTGGCTCTGGTTGCGCCTTCTGGCGCCCTGGCCACCGACAGCGGTCCGGCGGGCGGGGACGGTGCCGAAGGTGTCGCGGCGGAACCGCGCGTCCAGATCAGCAAACGCGATTGCCGGCGCCTGATAGCCCGCCACCGGGCCCGGGGCGACGTAGCCTACAAGCCTGAGGCGGAGATCCGCGGCCGCAAGTTCCTGCCGGCCGACGTCGGCGGGTCGTTTCGCATGCCGCTGCCCGACGTCTTCGAGTTCAACATCACCAAGGACCTGAACTACTACCTCGGCAAGCCGGAGGCCGACGCGGCGGCGGCCCAGGCCGCGGCCAATGCCGCCGACCAGGCGCAAACGGCGGCCAAGGCGGCGGAGACGGCGGCGGCCTCGGCCGAGACCCTGGCCTCGCAATCGAGCGCCTTCGTCGCCATCGAGGACGCCACAGCCGCCGTCGCCGCCATGACCGCCGAACGCGATGCGGCCTTGGCCCAAAAAACGGCGCATCCGGAAAGCGCCGCCGATGCCGAAGCCTACACTGCCGCCGAAGCCGCCTTGACCGCGGCGCAGGCCTCCCTGACCAGTGCCGAAACCTCCTACGCGGCAGGCGACTATTCGAGCGCGTCGACCTCGGCACAGTCGGCGTCGACGACCGTTTCGTCGGCCGGCGTCAGCGTGTCGGCGACCAGCACCACATCGACAGCGGCGGCCACCTCGGCAAGCAGCGCCGCGACCAGTGCCCGCACCGCCGCCGACAGCGCCGACCAGTCCGTCGAGACGGCGACCAAGGCGAGCGAGACGGTGAACGCCGCCGGCAGCGCCCAGACCGTCTCCGCCCAGGCCGCGGTGATCGCCGCCGACGAGGCGGTGCAGGGCGCGCAAACGATCTATGACACCGCCGTCGCCGCATACGTGGCCGACCCGACCAACGCCACCAAGAAGGCGGCCGTCAGTTCCGCTTCCTCGGCGCTGAGCACGGCTCAATCGGCCCTGTCATCGGCCCTGTCATCGGCCCAGACTTCGGCCGCGTCCGGCGATGCGGCCGCGGCTCTTACCTCCGCCGCGAGCGCCGTCAGCGCCGCCACGGGCGTCGGTTACGCCGAGGACGCCGACGTCACGGCACTCCGCACCAGCGCCACGAACCTCAACACGTCTGCCGCCAGCGCAACGACGGAAGGGACGGAAGCCACCACGGCCAACTCGGCGACCGAGGCGGCCTTCAAGGAGGCGGCCAGCATCCCCGACATGGCCCTCACCATCGGTACCGTGAAATTCAACATCAAGACCGGGGCCCTCTATTTCAACGGCCAACCCATGAACGACACGGTGACCCTGGAGATCGCCGAGAAATGCCGGTCCATCCTGAAGGGCGCGCGATAGACCTGGATTGCCGGCGTCAACATGCCAAGTGTGATTTCGGCGCGCCTAGCACTCGACGACGTTGACCGCGAGGCCGCCGAGGCTGGTTTCCTTGTACTTGTCCTGCATGTCCTCGCCGGTCTGGCGCATGGTCTCGATGACCGCATCGAGGGATACGAAATGGGTGCCGTCACCCTTCAAGGCCAGCGACGCGGCGTTAATGGCCTTGACCGCACCCATGGCGTTGCGCTCGATGCAGGGCACCTGGACGAGGCCGCCGATGGGATCACAAGTGAGACCTAGGTGGTGCTCGACGGCGATCTCGGCGGCGTTCTCGACCTGCTCGTTGCTGCCGCCCAAGGCCGCCGCCAGGCCGGCCGCCGCCATGGCGGACGCTGAGCCGACCTCACCCTGGCAGCCGACCTCGGCACCCGAAATCGAGGCATTGAGCTTGATGAGAGAGCCGATGGCGGTCGCCGTCAGCAGGAAGTCCCTGACGCCCTTCTCATCGGCGCCGGGACATGATTCCACATAGTAGCGGAGCACCGCAGGGATGACTCCGGCCGCCCCGTTGGTCGGGGCCGTAACGACGCGCCCGCCGGATGCGTTCTCCTCGTTGACGGCGATGGCATAGAGACTGATCCAATCCATGCATTCGTGCGGCAGCTTGGCGTTGACGCCGCGGGCGCTTTCGAGGCCGTCGAGAATCTGCTTGGCGCGGCGTTTGACGTGCAGAACGCCAGGCAGAATCCCATCGCCTTTCATGCCACGTTCCATGCAGTCTCGCATGGCCGACCAGATACGGTCGATGCCGGCGAGCACATCGGCTTCGTCCCGCGCCACCGTTTCGTTGGCGAGCACCATCTCGGCGATGGTCTTGCCTGTATCGCCGCCCGCGGCTAGCAGTTCGGCGGCCGAAGCGAAGGGATAGGGAACCGCCGCGTCGCCGGTCCGCACGTCGTCCGCCGCCGCCATCTCATCCTCGGAGGCGACGAAACCGCCGCCAATGGAGTAGTAGACGGCCTCGGCGAGTTTCACGCCGGCACCGTCGAAGGCCTGGAAGCGCATGCCGTTGGCGTGGGCCGGCAGCGGTTCGCCGTAATCGAAAACGAGGTCGGCGTCGCGGTCGAAGGCGATCACCCGCTTGCCGCCGAGTACGATCGATTCCTGTTCGGTAATTTCTTGGAGGATTGCCGGCACCCGGTCCGGATCGACGCCATCCGGCGTCTCACCCGCGAGACCGAGCAGCACGGCCGTGTCCGACTGATGGCCTTCTCCGGTGAAGGCAAGGGAACCATATAGGCGCACGTGGATACGCGCGATTTCCCCTAAAACGCCGGCGTCGCGGGCCTCGTCGAGGAACCGCCCGGCCGCCACCATGGGTCCGACCGTGTGCGAACTGGACGGACCGATGCCGATCTTTAAGAGTTCGAACAGACTGATGCTCACCGCGTCAACTCCCCGCGCAATGCCGTCCCCTTGCGCGCATCATTCTTGGGGAGCGGATTCCGGGCCCGCGCGGGGGCGACGGGAAATGTCGAGGAGGCGCCTTCCGGCTAGGGCGACCGCCGTCAGGCATCGTCTCCCAGCCTTTCGGTCAGACGTTCCAGGGTATCGCGATCGAGGATCGTTACGGTGCGGCCCTTGCGGGTGATGATGCCGCCACGAGCGAGATCGCCGAGGACACGGGCGACGGTCTCGCGGCTGGCCCCGACGCGGCTGGCGATGACCGCCTGGGTCGGCGTCGGGTAGATCTCCCAGTGACCGGCAACGGCGGCGCTCGGTTGGGCGATGCGCAGCACCTCGGCGCAGACGCGCTGATGGGCGTTCAGGGTCTTGAAGTCCATCAGGCGTTCCGTCGAACGCCGGATAATGCCGCTCAAGCGGCGCATGACGGTGGCGGCGACGTCGGGGTGATTTTCGAGGAGAGCCCGGAACAGGGGCGCCGTCAACGAGGCCAGGCGGCAATCGGTGATGGCGGTGACGCTGGCCGACCGGGCCTCGCCGTCGACAGCCGAAACCTCGCCGAAAAAGTCCCCCTCACCGATCTCGGCGAAAGAAATCTCCCGTCCGGCCAGGGAATAGCCGGTGACATTGAGTCGCCCGGAAACGACGAACATGACGTCCGTGTTTTCGCTCTGCTTGTCGAAAACGGTTTGTTTGGCTGCGTAATCCCGCCACTGGCACTGCTTGGCCAACGCCATTCTCTCCGGCTTGGGAACCGGCACCAGCAGTTCGATATGGCTGAGCGGATCGCCGTCGTAACCGGTCATGCCGGCCGCCCCCTTCGCCTTCCCTCGTCTTGTTCTTGGCTCCGATCATGCGCCGAAATCGGTTCCCTGCCAACCGTTTCGCGGGAAAACGCGCGTTCCAGAAGACAACGGCAATCGCGGCGCGATCCGATGATGGCCGCCTCCGTTCCCCATGCTATATATCGGCTATGGAAAATCCCTTCGACCTCACCGACCCGCCAGCGCCGGCGCGGCCCCCGGCTCCCGGTCCCCGCGCCTATCTCGCCACCCTCAACGAAACCCAGCTCAAGGCGGTGGAGACCATCGACGGGCCGGTCCTGGTGTTGGCCGGCGCCGGTACTGGCAAGACCCGGGTCCTGACGACGCGGCTCGCCCACATCCTGGTCGAGGGCCGAGCCCGGCCCTGGCAGGTGATGGCCGTGACCTTCACCAACAAGGCGGCCCGCGAGATGAAGGAACGGGTAGCGGCACTCCTCAACGCACCGGTCGAGGGCTGGTGGGTCGGCACCTTCCACGCCATCGGCGCGCGCATCCTGAGGGCCCATGCTGAAGCCGCCGGCCTGAAACCCAACTTCTCGATCCTCGATACCGACGACCAGGTGCGCCTGATTAAGCAGCTGGTCGATGTCCATGAGCTCGACGACAAACGCTGGCCGGCCCGGGTCATCGCATCCACCATCCAGCGCTGGAAGGACCGCGGCCTGACGCCGGACCGGGTGACGCCGGGCGAAGGCGGCGACATCGCCGACGGGCGGATCCTCTCACTCTACGCCGAATACCAGGAGCGGCTGAAAGTCCTGAACGCCGCCGACTTCGGCGACCTCTTACTGCTTTGCCTGCAACTCTTCCAGGACGAACCGGAGATCCTGGCCCGCTACCAGAACCAGTTCCGCTACATCCTGGTCGACGAATACCAGGACACCAACGTGGCGCAGTACCTGTGGCTGCGGCTCTTGGCCCAGGCGCACCGTAACATCTGCTGCGTCGGAGACGACGACCAGTCGATCTATTCCTGGCGCGGCGCCGAGGTCGGCAACATCCTGCGTTTCGAGGAGGACTTTCCGGGTGCGGAAGTGGTGCGCCTGGAGCGCAACTACCGTTCGACGCCGCACATCCTGGCCGCCGCCTCGGGTTTGATCGCGCACAACGACGGACGCCTCGGCAAGACGCTGTGGACCGACGTCAACGAGGGCGAGCCAATCACCGTGAGGAGCGTCTGGGACGGCGAACAGGAGGCCCGCGCCGTCGGCGACACTGTCGAGGCGTTGCATGCCAAGGGCCAGGCACTCAACGGTATGGCGGTACTGGTGCGCGCCAGTTTCCAGACCCGCGAGTTCGAAGAACGCCTGATCACGCTCGGCATACCCTACCGAGTCATCGGCGGCCCGCGCTTCTACGAACGCCAGGAAATTCGCGACGCCATCGCTTATCTCCGGGTCGTCCAGCAGCCGGACGACGACCTCGCCTTCGAGCGTATCGTCAACCTGCCGAAGCGCGGCATCGGCCAGGCAGCCATGCGCACGATCCACCAGTTCGCCCGGGCCGAGGGCCTGCCCCTGACCCAGGCCGTGATGCGGCTCTGCGAGACCGACGAGTTGAGGCCGAAGGTGCGGACGACGCTCGCCGCCTTGATGAACGATTTTTCCCGCTGGCGCCAGATGCTCGAAGTCATGCCGCATCCGGAACTGGCCGGAGTCGTTTTGGATGAATCCGGCTACATGGAAATGTGGCAAAGGGGCAAGGCGCCGGAGGCGCCGGGCCGGCTCGACAACCTGAAGGAAATGATCGTCGCGCTGGAGGAGTTCGAGAACCTGGGCGGCTTCCTGGAACACGTCAGTCTGGTCATGGAAAACGAGGAGAACTTATCGGACGACAAGATGACCCTGATGACCCTGCACGGCGCCAAGGGCTTGGAGTTCGATACCGTCTTCCTGCCGGGCTGGGAGGAAGGCCTGTTCCCGCATCAACGCGCCTTGGACGAAGGCGGCTTGAGCGCGCTCGAGGAGGAACGCCGCCTCGCCTATGTCGGCCTGACGCGAGCCCGCAAGCGCGCCACCATCCTGCATGCCGCCAACCGCCGCGTTTACGGCCAGTGGCAAAGTGCCTATCCGTCACGATTCATCGAGGAAATTCCCGAGGACAATGTGGTTATCGACGCGGAGACCGGCCTCGGCGCCGCCCGGGGTGGTTTCGGCGACGGCTTCGATAACAGTTTCGGTAACGCCTTCGGGTACGGTTTCGGTGACGCGGGATTCCAATCCCGGCGCCGCGTCAACCGCCGGCAAACGCCGCTGATCGAAGACACCGACTGGCGGGTCAGTGAACGGGACGGCCCGTCCCGCACCTTCGAACTGGGTGAGCGCATTTTTCATCAGAAGTTCGGTTACGGGCGCATCGTTTCCATCGACGGCAACAAGCTCGAAATCGACTTCGAGAAGGCCGGCACCAAGAAGGTCATGGACAGTTTCGTGGAAACCGTCTGAGCCATGACGACCCCGACTTTTCTTTGGCGCATCGGAATTTGCGTGCCTGATGGGGTCCGCGAAACCTTCGAAGACTATCTCGAAACCATATCAGCGGCGGTGAGCTCCTTTGAAAACGAGGACGGTGCCGGTTGGACGGTAGAGGGCTTCGCCGATGCCGAGCCGGACGATCGGGCGATCGCCCAGGGTTTGGCGGCGACGGCCCGCAAGGCCGATGTCGAGCCGCCGAAACCGAAGATCGACCTTGTGCCACCCCGGGATTGGCTGGCCGAGAATTTGGCCCAGTTCCCGCCACTCCGGATCGGTCGCTATTTCCTGCACGGGTCGCACTTCGACGGAAATGTACCGGCTGGAGCCTTGGCCATCGAGCTCGACGCCGGCACGGCCTTCGGTTCGGGCGAACATGCGACGACGGAAACCTGTTTGCGTTTCCTCGATCACCTGGCGAGGCGGCGCCGGTTTTCAAGGATCCTCGACATGGGCTGCGGTTCGGGTGTGCTGTCGGTCGCTGCCGCCAAGACCTGGCCCCAAGCGCGGGTCACTGCCAGCGACATCGACGACGAGGCGGCCCGAGTGACGGCGCTCAACGCCTTGGGCAATGGGGTCGGCAAAAGGGTCAAAGCCCTGTGCGGTGTCGGATACGCGTCACCCGTCGTAAGGACACATGCACCCTACGACCTGATACTGGCCAACATCCTGACCCGCCCCCTCGTCGCCATGGCCGGCGATCTCAAGCGCCATCTGAGGCCGGGCGGCATCGCCGTCCTGTCCGGGTTCCTGGAACGCGACTCGCGGCGCGTGGTCTGGGCCCATGAAGTTCACGGACTGAGACAGATCCGAGGCGCAGCGCTGAAAGGCTGGCGGACGGTGCTGCTGTCCCGGTGAATTTGCCGATCTGCGGCGACCGAGGTACTCTTTCGGACCTAAGCAACGACCGGATTTTTCATCATGCCGTGGCACATTGCGGCCAACGCTCTGGGCATCATCCTGGCTGCCGGCTATGCCGGCTACGTGATCAACGCCGAGCGTATCCCCTGGGGCGGCCTCTCGGCGGCGGTCCTATACATGGCGGGCATCGCCGTCCCCATGCTCCACGCCTATTTCAGCATCGACAGCGGTTTCCAGAGGATCGAGGAGGACTACGTCGCCAACCGCCGGCGTGAACATTTTCCTCCGGAGCAGGAAATCCTCGACACCCCTCGGCCCGCGCCGGTGATCAGGCGCCGAGCAAAGCCCATGCGTGCGATCGTCATCCTCATGGCGCTGGCCACCGGGTTCCTGATCGCCGACGCCGCCGACTGGATCATCAACCCACCCGATCCGCAATCGCGGAGCGATACGATTTCGAATTTCTGAGCGGCGTCCCCCTGGGTCAGTCGTAACCGTACAACCAGCGCGTCGTGCCGGAGTGGATGTTGCGCACGGAATGAAGGGCGCCCTTGGGGATGAAAACCTCGTCGCCCGGTTCCATGGTCATGATGTCGCCGGCAACCTCCATTTCGAGACGCCCTTCCATGACCGTGACCAGTTCATTACAGCCGTGCACGAAGTCTTCCCAGCGGCGCCCCGGCGGATCGACGAACAAATCACAGGAATAGCCGCGCTCGCGCCAATCGGCGGCGACCGCCGAGCGATCGACGGGGGCAGCGAATTTCTCCCGGATCACGGGTTCGTCCATGGTCGTTCTCCGTTGGAGTTCGGGTCACTGGATAGCACAGCCAAGAGATGCCGGGAAGGGAGGGACGCCTGGATTCGTGCCGCGTGTTCGGCCATCACGCGCCAATCATCGATGGGTTCTGCCCTCGTGTTGGCAAGATTTCTGCTCATCGGCCTGGTCTTCGTTATAGGCACGGCCGCGACCTCTCCGGTCACGCCGGCCGAACCGGTGACCATGGTCTTCGCCACGGTCGGCACGTCGTCGGCGCGGGTCAGGATATTGGAGGGCCAACTGGCTCCGGAACGGCCCGGTTGGTTCGTCGAACTGTCGCGGCGCGCCGCCGGGTTTTGCGGCGCCGAGATCGATTTCGCCTTCATGCCCTGGGCTCGGGCCTTGAAGATTGTCGAACAGGGCAACGTCGCCGCCGCCTTCAACAGCCGCCACAAAGCCGACCGCGCCCGATACGGGATATATCCGATGAAGGACGGACGACCGGACGAGGAGCGCGCTTCGAAGCGCTATGCCTGTCACGTCTATATCGCGCGAGACTCCGTCGATGCTGGCCTCGTCATCGAAACCGAGATTGCCGGCCGCCGGGTCGTCGTCGAACGCCAGGCTTCGATCCTGCCCGAACTGGAAGAAAGGGGCGCACGCGTCATCGAGGTGGCCAATTACCTATCCATGCTCAGCGCCGTGGCCGGCGGCCGGGTCGACGCTGCGATCGGCATCGACCATAACTTGGCCCCGATTCTGAAGCGTCACCCCGACCTTGATGCACGCAACGAGAAAGCCAAGGTGCCGGTCAAAAAAAGTGTCGGCTATGTAATGTTCGCGAGAACCTTCTACGCGGGCCACACAGACCTCGTCGAGTGTTACTGGGACCGATATGCGGATACCCGCAAGTCCGAGTGGTTCACTCATTTGCGCGCAACCTATCGGTAGGCGTCACTCTACCCCGCCGGGTCGCGGTCTTCGTTGCGGTTCGTAACGCTCATTCACAGGGATAAACGAGGGCGTTTATTGACTCACGTTCGAGCAATCCATATGTCCATCACGCGGCGTGGGGACTGCGTATACGCGCGGAACGAATGGCGTCAGTGAGAGGGGCGACCGGCAATGGTTGAGAACATTTACCGCCTCGAATGCGTGGCTGAGGAAATGGGCAATCTCGTGCAGCCGATCAAGCGGCAGTGGCCCACTTATCCCGTCTACTACGATGGTGCTCGCGGCCTGGTCATCGACTTCCCGAACGCGGCCGAACGGGAAGCGGGCGAGAAGTTCCTGATGCGCAATTTCCAGATCGACAACACGGTCGCCCGCAACGTCGCCCGCAGGATCTGCCTCAATTGCGCCTATTGCGATGCGGCACAGTGCCGCCGCTATCCCGAACCCGTCGCGGTGGCCATGGATCACTGGTGCGGCGAATTCAAATTCCCGGACACACTCAGGGTTCGCTGACGGTCCGGCGCCGAAAGCAAGGTGTCTGAACGGTAAACCGGTTGGGAGGGGCCAGGCCCCTCCCGCTCCCGGTTGAAGGCCCGCTTATTCCGCGGATTTCGTTTGTGGCACCGCGGGCGCCGCATAGGGATAGGCGTAGGGGTGCACGTAGCCACCGTACGGATAACCGCCCCAGTAGCCGGGGTAGCCGCCGTAGGGGCCGCCCCAATAGCCGGGGTAACCGCCGTAGCCGGGGTATC